>Ga0307277_10000062_pt1 | contig 32373 bp, 31 predicted proteins | sample ER_DNA_116_FD_194473 | JGI IMG/M metagenome (GOLD analysis project Ga0307277, IMG submission 194473) | Bulk soil microbial communities from the East River watershed near Crested Butte, Colorado, United States - ER_DNA_116 | ecosystem: Environmental > Terrestrial > Soil > Floodplain | place...
CGGTGGTCCACGACTCGCTGACCGGTCTGCCGAATCGCGTTCTCTTCCACGACCGGCTTCGCCAGTCGCTGCATCGCGCACGCCGCATGGATCGTGCCGGAGCCGCGACCGGCCGCCATGCCGTCCTGTTCGTGGACCTCGACGACTTCAAGCTCATCAACGACACGCTCGGTCATCGGATCGGCGACGAGCTCCTCGTCGCGGTTGCCAGCCGGCTGCGTGACGCGGTCCGGGCGGTCGATACGGCCGCGCGCCTGGGCGGCGACGAGTTCACGATCCTCCTCGAGGATGTCAGCAGCGAAGCAGACGCGGAGCATGCTGCCGACCGAATCCTGGACGAGCTCCGTCGGCCATTCGATCTGGAGGGCCACCTGGTCGTGGTTTCGGCCAGCATCGGGATCGCGTTCGGCGACGCCGGGGCAGACGATCCCGACGATCTGCTGCGATACGCCGACACGGCCCTGTACGAGGCAAAGGGTCAGGGCAAGGGCCGCCACGAGACCTATCAGCAGACGATGAACGTCCGCGCCTGGCGACGGCTCGAGCTGGAAAGTGAGCTGCGTCTCGCGATCACCCGATCCGAGCTGCGCGTCGAATACCAGCCGATCGTGGAGCTTGCGACGCGTCGAGTCGTCGGGGCAGAGGCACTCGTCCGCTGGCAGCACCCGGTCCGCGGGATCGTCGCCCCGAACGACTTCATCCCCCTGGCCGAACACACGGGACTGATCGCCGCGATCGGGGAGTTCGTTCGCGAGACGGCCTGTGCGTGCCTGGCCGACTGGCAGCGTCGCCTGCCCGAAGCAGCCGATCTCGTCATGTCCGTCAACGTCTCGCCGCGCGAGCTTGCGAACCCCGGCTTCGCCGAAGCCGTCGCCGCCACGATCGCACGCCATGGGCTGGTCGGCGGCCAGCTGGCCCTCGAGATCACGGAGAGCACCAGCCTCCAAGCGGAAGCCGCCATCGAGACGCTGCGCCGGCTTCAGGCTCTCGGGATCCACGTCTCGATCGACGACTTCGGAACGGGCTATTCATCGCTCGGTTACTTCCGCGACCTGCCCATCGCCGGCCTGAAGATCGATCGTGCGTTCATCGATGGCCTCGGCATCGAGCGCGAAGACACCGCGATCGCGACCGCCGCCATCGCGTTCGGGCAGGCCCTCGACGTCGAGATCGTGGGTGAGGGGATCGAGACCGAGCTGCAGCTGGATCGCCTCATCCAGCTCGGCTGCCGACTCGGGCAGGGATTCCTGTTCTCCCGACCCGTTGCAGCGACGGAGTTCCTCAGCTTCATCCGGCGGAACGGCATCACCAGCGCCGCCTGACCGCCCTCGCCGTCAGGGTTCCACCCGGCCTCCCTGGTTCCATCGACCGATCCCCATCCGCTCCCGGTGTAGAGTGCGGCCTTCCCCGCACGTTTGAGGGCGTCACCCTCACCCGGGAGGCATCCAGATGCAGTTCGGTTTCACGCTCAAGCCCGAGAACTCGATCGAGCGGACGCTTGCCCTGACGCGACAGGCCGAGGCGGCCGGCTTCACCCACGGCTGGCTCTTCGACTCGCATGTCCTCTGGCGTGATCCCTATCCCCTCCTCACGCTGATGGCCGAGGCCACCGAGGAGATGCGGCTCGGCACGTGCGTCACGAACCCCGCTACCCGCGAGCCGAGCGTGACCGCGTCGAGCCTCGCCACGCTCGACGAGCTCAGCGGCGGGCGGATGGACCTCGGGATCGGGCGGGGCGATTCGGCCCGGCGCGTTCTGGGCAAGCCGCCGACCACGATGGCGACGCTCGAGGAGGCAATCCGCGTCATCCGGGCGCTCGTCGCGGGCGACAAGATCGCCTACGAGGGGACCGACCTCCACTTCCCGTGGACGACGGGGTGGGACCTGCCCGTATGGGTCGCCGGCTACGGGCCGATGGCGCTCGCGATGATCGGGCGGGTCGCCGACGGCGTCATCCTCCAGCTGGCGGATCCTGACCTGATCGCCTGGTTCGTCGGCCAGATCCGCGACGCCGAGAAGGCGGCCGGCCGGCCGGCCGGCTCGGTCCGGGTCCAGGCCGCGGCGCCGGCTCACGTCGGCGATCTGGCCTCGTGCCGCGACCGGACCCGCTGGTTCCCGGCCCTCGTGAGCAACCACGTCGTCGATCTCGTCAACAGATATCCGCGCGAGCAGCTCCCCGAGGCCCTCACGGGCTACATCCACGATCGCGAGGGCTACGACTACCTCCACCACGCCGAGGTCGGCTCGTCGAATGCCGGCTTCGTCGGTGACGAGGTGACGGACCGGTTCTGCGTCCTCGGCTCGGTCGACGACCATGTCGCCAAGATCCAGGTGCTTGCCGCGGCCGGCGTCGACCAGTTCAACATCTACCTGATGAACGGCGACGAGGAGGCGGTCCTCGAGACGTACGGTCGGGAGATCATCCCCGCGACCCGCGAGCTCGCCGTCGGCCGGAGCTGAGGCGCGCATTCGCGACCGCGGCCGCAGTCGCGATTGCCGTCGCCGATCGGTGCGGTCGCGCACCACCTCGCGCTGGGCCCTGGTCGGTCTGGTCCAGTTGGAGGAGGGTACCTGGCCGGAACGGGGGATTGGGTTGGACGTGGCGATCGGAGACGATGGCGTCCCCAGACCACCGGAGGTTCCGATCGTGTCACGCCTGTCCCTCCCGTCTCGCCATCACGATCCGTACTGGGACGTCGACGGCAAGAACGCCCGCCGATCCCGGATCCTGCGGCGCTTCGCCCAATGGGCCAAGGCCCTGATCGTGATCCTGACGCTGGCGCTCCTTGCGACGCGGCTCCCGACGATCGATCCGGCCGTGCTGACCGGGCCCGCGGGCAAGCCGATCCTGGCCGCTGCGATCCTCAGCATCCTCGGGGCGGCCGCGCTTCTGGCCGTGGCCCGGATCCGGTCCGTCAGCCGGCACTGAACCCACGGCGGTGTGAGCCGACACCACGAACTGGCCAAACCATCTGGATCGGGGTGGTCCGGACCGGTCGGTAGGCCACCCGTCATCCTCGACAACAGGACCCTCGGCCGGTCGACACTGCTCGCCTGAGCGCAGCGTCACCGGAGGGACCTGTCGTGCGATCGCCCCTTGCACTCGGGGTTGGCGGGCGTGCCGAACCCTGGTGGGATCCCGACGGTCGAACCTCTCGACGCCGCCGCCGGATGCTGATCCAGATCGGCCTGATCCTCGCGTCCCTCGCGCTGCTGATGATGGCCGTCGGGCCTCGCTCCGCCCGAGCCGCCACGTCCGTGAACCTGGACCAGTGGGCCAGCACCGACGTCGCCTGGCAGAACGGCAACCTCAACGGCAACAACTCCCGCTACCCGGAGGGCGGCATCGTCCCATTCCGGATCGCCGTGGAGGGCCTGTCGATCGGGATCCATTCGATCCACATCAACTACGACGTCACCGCCGGCGGACACAAGGCGTATGACTTTCTCGCGACCTGGAACGTCACGAACGCCGCCGGCAAGGCCTGTGCCGTCTCGGGCGGCGGAATCTCGACGATGTGCCCCAGCCTGCCGGGCTCGTCGTCGGCCGCGTTCCCGTCTGATGGGTATGCCATGGACGGGCTCACCGTCCACGGTGCGGAGCTCTACTCAGCGGCCCCGCGGCGACTCACGATCTGGGGCGGGACGATCATGTCGATCGCCGCGCCTGTCCACAGCGGGTCGCCGAACGGAAACAGCAGCGCCGACATCGTCGTCCGCTTCCGGGCGACGCTCCCGGCGGTGCTCCTGGCCTGGGGCGGGCACCTCGCCCAGTCGGCCTACTGGAACCGCTCGAAGGGTGGGGTCAGCGACGGGGCCGGCCAGGTGTCGGGTGCGCCGTGGCACATGCGGACGCTCCAGCTCGACGGGTCGGGCAACAAGAACCAGGACCGCTCGATCCAGCCAAGTGCGATCGTCGGCGAGCTGCCGCCCTTTGCGCTCGCGCCGCCCACCCCGACTCCGCGGCCGACCGCGGGCGGCCCCGGCGCCCCGGGTGGGCCAGGCGGGCCGGGCGGGCCGGGAGGGCCGGGTGGGCCCGCCGGCCTGCCGAAGGTGACGATTCCCCCGACCTCGACAGCGGGCTCGCTGGCGGGCGACGTTGCGAGCAAGTTCCCCGCCCCGCTGGCGGCTGCCCTGGGAACAGCTGCCCTGGGCCTCCTCGCCCTGACCCCGCTCCTCCGCCGGCGCCGCCCCTGATCGGGGGCCGGTCGACGCCGGCCCTGATCGCGCATTCGACCATCCGCTGCTGGAGGACGGCGCCGGTCGGCGTTCGCTAGGATGCGTTCTGGGCACAGGCACGACGCCGCAGGTCCGGAACGTCGAGGACGCCGCCGCCGGCCCGCCCGCAGGCCAGGAGACCAGATCGATGCGCACCCTCATCTCGAACGGAACGATCGTCTCGGCCGAGGGCTCGCAGCAGGCGGACGCCCTGATCGACGGCGAAACGATCGCCCAGATCGGACGGGACCTGGCCGCGGCCGGGGTAACCGCCGACGAGACGATCGACGCGGCCGGCCGCTACGTCATCCCGGGCGGGATCGACGTCCACACCCACATGGAGCTGCCGTTCGGAGGCACGTTCGCCAAGGACACCTTCGAGACAGGGACGCGGGCGGCCGCGTTCGGCGGAACGACGACGATTGTGGACTTCGCGGTGCAATCGCGCGGGAAATCGCTGCGGGACGGCCTCGACGCCTGGCACGCGAAGGCCGAGGGCAACGCCGTCGCGGACTACGGGTTCCACATGATCATGAGCGACGTCAACGACGACACGCTCGCGGAAATGGACCAGCTCGTCGCCGAGGGCGTCCCCGACTTCAAGCTCTTCACGGCCTACCCCGGCGTCTTCTACAGCGATGACGGAGCGATCTTCCGGGCGATGCAGCGGACGGCGAAGAACGGCGGGCTGATCATGATGCACGCCGAGAACGGGATGGCGATCGACGTCGTCGCGGCCGACGAGGTTGCCGCAGGCCACACCGACCCGTACTACCACGGCGTCGCCCGCTACCCGATCTTCGAGGGAGAGGCGACGAACCGCGTCATCCGGCTGGCCGAGGCAGCCGGAGTGCCCGTCTACATCGTCCACCTCTCCGCGCGCGATGCCCTCAACGAGGTCCGGGCCGCCCGCGATCGCGGAGCGATGACGTTCGCCGAAACCTGCCCGCAGTACCTGTTCCTGTCGCTCGACGACATGAAGAACGGGTTCGACGGGGCGAAGTTCGTCTGCTCTCCCCCACTCCGCTCGGCCGACCATCAGGCCGAGCTCTGGACCGGTCTCGTGAAGGACGATCTTCAGCTCGTGTCGACGGACCACTGCCCGTTCGACTTCCACGGCCAGAAGGAGCTCGGGCGGGGCGACTTCCGGAAGGTCCCGAACGGCCTGCCGGGCGTCGAGGACCGGGTCGACCTGCTCCACGACGGCGGCGTGGTCGGCGGCCGGATCACCCGCGAGCGGTGGGTCGAGATCATCGCGACCGCGCCGGCGAAGCTGTTCGGGATGTACCCGCAGAAGGGAGCAGTCGCCGTCGGCTCGGACGCCGACCTGGTCGTCTATGACCCGACCGCGTCGCGGACGATCAGCGCGAAGACCCATCACATGAACGTCGATTACTCGTGCTATGAGGGGCGGACGATCCGCGGCCGGTCCGACGTAGTCCTCAGCCGCGGCTCCGTCGTGGTTCGCAACGGCGAGTTCGTCGGGCAGAAGGGCCACGGCCGTTTCGTGAAGCGTGCGACCGCGGACTACGCCCGGGTCAGCTGACATTCCGGCCTCGCCCTCATCCGGATCGACAATCACGGTCGATGCCGCGGTCGGCCGTCTGGCTGCCGTGCGCGCGTTCGTCCGGGAGCAGGTCGAAGCGGCGGGCGGCGATCCGGCGACCGCGGCCGATCTCGTTCAGGCCGTCGACGAGGTCGTCACCAACGTGATCGAGCACGGGTACGCCGGACGGCCAGGGGAGGTGGAGGTGACGTTCGAGGCGCTGCCGGACGCCTTCGAGCTGCGCATCCGCGATGCTGCCGCGCCATTCGATCCCACCCGTGTCCCCGAACCCCGTCTCGACCTGCCCCTGGAGGAGCGCCCGCTCGGCGGGATGGGCGTCCACCTCGCCCGTGCGCTCACGGACGCCTTCGACCACCGTATCCTGCCGTCAGGCGGCAACGAGGTCACGGTCCGCAAGCTCCGAACCCGGACCGACACGAGAGAGGCGAGCGATGGACATCACGACCGACCGGCCGAGCGCTGACGTCTCCGTCATCGGCCTGACCGGCGAGCTCGACGGGTCCAACTTCGAGCGGGTCATCGACGCCGGTCGTGCCGCCCGCGACAGTGGAGCGCGGCGGATCGTCCTCGACCTGAGCGGACTGACGTACATGGGCAGCTCCGGACTCGTCGCGATCCACTCGATCGCCCTGCTGCTCCGCGGCCAGGAGCCGACGTCGCCCGAGGACGGCTGGCAGGCGATCCACGCGATCGGCACGGTCTCGGCGGACGATGACGGGCCGTCCCCGCTGGTGCTGGCGGGTCCGCCGCCGTCCATCGAGCGGGTCCTCGATCGGAGCGGGATGCTGGGGCTGTTCCCCGTCCACCCCGACCGCACTGCTGCCGTCGACGCCGCCACGAGTTCCTGACCTCGGCCGATCCGAGGCGACCGGGTGACCGCTCCGAGGCTCGCTGGGCTGATCGATCGGAGCAGTCTCGCCGCGCTGCTCGACGCTGCGCTCCACGTCGCGCCAGGCCACCGCGCCCGGGTGGTCGACGACGACGGCACGATCATCGCCTCTGCGCCGGTGCGTGCCGGGCCGCGCACCGGAACGGCGGCCACGACCGCGATCCGGCCGATCGCCGTCGGCGCGGATCGTCTCGGCGCGGTCGAGGTGGATGGACCCGGGGCGAGTGCCGCCGCCGTCGCGGAGCTCGTCGGACGGGCGGTGGAGCTCGCGTTAACGGTTGAGGTTCGGCCGACGACGGAAGGGGCGAAGCGGATCGCGCTCGACCAGGAGCTCGCGATCGGCAGGCGGATCCAGCTCTCGCTGATGCCGCGACGCTTCCCGGCCGTGCCGGGCTGGGAGATCGCGAGCGCATACGAGCCCGCCCGCGAGGTCGGCGGCGACTTCTACGACGCGTTCGCGGTCCGCGGTGGCCAGGATCAGCTCGGGGTCGTCGTCGGCGACGTCACGGGGAAGGGGATCCCGGCGGCAATCCTCATGGCCGATACACGGGCCCTGATCCACGCGGCGGTCGATCGTGGCGGCGATCCGGCCGACTGTCTCGCCCGGGTCAACCGGATCCTGGTCGGCGAGCGTGCGAGCGGGCTGTTCGTGACGGTGGCGCTCGGAATCATCGAGGTGGCTTCCGGGTCGTTCGCCTTTGCCAGCGCCGGACACGACCCGGTCCACATCCTCTGGTCGGATGGCGCGCTGACGACGCTCGAGCCCTCCGGGCGGCTGATCGGCATGGTCGCGGACATTGCCGCGGCGTCCGCGACGATCGAGATCGCCCCGGGCGATGCGTTCGTCGGGCATACGGACGGGATCACGGAGGCGCGCTCGGCCGACGGCTCCTTCTACGGCGAGGAGCGGTTCCAGCGGCTCCTGGTGACGCTCGCCGGGGGATCGGCCGCGGAGATCGTCGAGGCCGTCATCGGCGACGTCGGCGCATTCCGCGGCGACGCCGAGCCATCCGATGACCTGACCCTCCTCGTGGTGCGGCGGGTTCCGGTCGCGGCTCGTCGGCCGGGGTGACGGGCGGCCGGCCATCGCCCTCGGCCGGCGCACCGATCGCCCGATCCGGGCTAGAATCGTGGGGTTCCCATCGCTCCCGGACGTCTTGCCTGATGCCCAACGACCTGTTGCTGCCCGCCTTCTTCCTGACCCTCGTCGCCAACGCGGTGCTGGTTGCCGTCGCGATCCGGGGGCTCGTCCGCAACCGCGCCGATCGGGCGCGCGACAGTCGCGCATTGCCGTCGCGGAACGAGCGAGTGAAGGTACCCGTCACGCCCGTCGACTCCGTGACGGTCCATCCGGCGGCGTCGCCGGCCGCCGACGCGCCACAGCCGACGACACCCGTCGAGCCCGCTCGTCGTCGACGTGCCCCGGCGAAGCGGGCCGAGCCATCGCCCGCTGCGGACGCCCGCGCGTCCGGCAGATCGCGGACCAAGAAGCCGCATGCGACGGGCGGTCGCCCCAGCCGCCGCCGGTTCTCGCTGCCCCCTCTGGACGACGATCACGACCGCGTCAGCCGATCGATCGAGACGTTCCTGTCCGGCGGCGACGTTCCGGACGCCGACGATGGATCGGACCCGGCCGCCGTCCCGACGACGATCGCTGTCGTCGCGATCGACGGGATCGACGCGGGCCTGACGTCGATGGATCGACGGGCAGTCGATGCGGTCGACGCCGCCGTGGCAACCCTCGACCGGACTCTTCGCGCCGCCGCGCGAACCGCCGACCGGGTCACGAGAACCGGGCCGGGCCGGTATCGGATCGTCCTGCCGGCGACGGGTGAGCTCGCCGCCCGATCGTACCTCCGCCAGGTCCGGGCGACCGTCGATCCGAGCCTCGAGGCCGCGGGCGTACCGCTCGCGCTCGTGACGTCGACGACGACGGTGCTCGACGAGCCGGAGGCCGCTGCCGCCACCCGGGCCGACGCCCGGCTCGATGCGACGCTGGCGAGCCTCGCCAGACGGGCCGCCGGCGTGAAGCCGCGAGCCGCCGGCGACCAGGGCTGATCGGCCCGGCGGACCAGGGCGGCCCGGCGGACCAGGGCGGCCCGGCGGACTAGGGCGGTCCGCCCGGATCGGTCTCGGGTCCCGCCGGGGCCACGCCACCGGCGAACGCATCGTCCTCGGGTTCGTCCTGCGTCCCGGCGGTGCCAGCGCGCCGCCGACGAACGAGGATCAGTCCGAACAGCGCGAGCGCACCGGCCGCCACGGCCAGGTCGAGAATCTGCTCGAGCCGGAATGGCCCGCTCGCAATCGGGTCCCGCCACGTCCCGGCGACGACGAACCGGGCGATCGCCCAGCCCCCGATCGCGACGAGGAAGGCGCGCCCGTCGGGCCGTCGGACCACGGGGAACGTCAGCATGCCCATGACGACGATCAGGACCACGATCGTCGCGAGCGCCTCGTACGCCTGCGACGGGTGCGACGGAACCTGCGGGCCGAGCGAGCCCCACGGGCCGTCGCCGAGATACGCCGTGGCCCAGTCGCCATCCCACGGCTGGCCCTGGCCCGTCCCGCCGAGTACCGTGGCGAGCTTGCCGCCCGCCAGCGCGACGAGCGTCGGCAGGGCGGCGGCCTGGAGCCAGCGGCCTGGCTGGCCGTCGAGCAGCGCCGCGACGATGGCCCCGGTCGCGGCACCGCCGACGACCGCGAGCGTCAACTCGAGGCTGCCGAGGGACGGATCGAGGATCCGGACCGGATTCGACCCGAACCAGGCCGGGTGGAGGAAGACGTAGCCGAGTCGACCGCCGACGACGGCCCCGGGCACGACCCCGAGGACGACGAAGAGGAGATCGTCGAGACGAAGGCCGAACGATCGGACCGTGAGCCCGGCGACCACGAGCGCGGCGAAGATCGCGGCGGCGACCCCGATCGTCTCCCATCGCACGGCGCCGTCACCGAGGTGGAGCAGCGGATCGAAGTCGAACGCGATGACGGCGGTCGGCACGGTGCGGGTCAGTGTACCGGCGGCGACAGCGGCCGGACCGGACGTAACGGAGTCCGATGGACAGTCCTCCCTCGTGGCGGGTGTCGGCTGGCCGACAGGGGCGATGTCGCCGCTGCGCTCACGAGACGGTCGGGTTGACGACCACCATCCTCTTCATCGGTTCAAGTGTCCGGGGGGACGCGCCAACCGAGGGGACGGCGACGAGGGGTCGTCCGTCTGGGGGGAGATCGGTCACTGGATCCTGGGGGGTTGGTGACCGGTCGGGCGACGGCGCCCGGCCCTCGGGGGGATGGGCCGGGCGCTGATCGTCAGCTAGGGGCCGCGATGAGGACATCCCGCGCCACGCTATCGATTCGCCTCTTCGGTCGCCTCGAGGTGCTGGCCGGCGGAGTCCATGTCAGGATCACGGGCCGTCACGCCCAGGCCCTGACCGCCCTGCTGGCTCTCCGGCCTCGGCCCCGGCTCCGCGACGCGATCGCGGCCGAGCTCTGGCCGGAGGTCGACGGCCCATCTGCGGCTTCCCTGCGACAGGCCCTCTGGCTCGTCCGGTCGAGCATCGCGTCGGTCGGCCTCCAGCCCGAGGCCTGGCTCGACGTCGACCAGGAGACACTCGGACTCCAGCCGGGGGCGACCCTCGATCTCGACGTCGCCCGTTTCGAGCGCCTCGCCGAGCTCGCGGACGATCCCTCCGCCGAGGAGGGTGCCCTCTCCCTGTATCGGGGCGACCTCCTCGAGGGCCTCGGCCACGAGTGCTTCGCTGCCGAGCGCGAGCGCCTGTCCGACTGCTACGAGGACCTCCTGGCCCGCATCTCTGCTGCCCGGCTCTCCCGCGGCGACGTGATCGGGGCGCGTCAGGCGGCCACGGAGCTCCTCGGTCGGGACCCGCTTCGCGAGGAGGCCCACGCCGTCCTCATCGCGGCATACGGGCTGGCCGGCTCGCGGTCGCAGGTCGTCCGCCAGTACCGCCGCGTCTGCTCGATCCTCCGCACGGAGCTCGCGGTGACTCCCCTGCCGGAGACCGATGCGGCCTATCGGATGGCGCTCGCCGCTGCCAACGCGCGGTCGCGTGAGCGCGCGGCAGCGCTCGTGTACGACCCAGCGCCGTTCATGCCGATCCTCGTCAGCAGCGCGTAGCTCTCCCGCCTCGCGCTGAAGCCGAACGGCCCCGGCAACTGCCGGGGCCGTTCGGTCCTTCCGGTGTGCACCGTCCGATGATTCAGCCCAGCTTCTCGACGAGCTCCCTGACAGCGGCCGCCGACCGGTCGAAGGCGGCCTGCTCGTCTCCGGTCAACGCGATCTCGAACACCTTCTCCATTCCGTTCCGGCCGAGGACGACGGGCACGCCGACAAACAGGTCGCGGGTCTTGAACTCACCCTGGAGGAGGACCGCGCAGGGCAGCACCCGCTTCCGATCGCGGAGGATGGCGTCGACCATCTCGTACGTCGACGCGGCCGGGGCATAGAAGGCCGAACCGGTCTTCAGCAGGGCGACGACTTCGGCGCCGCCGTTGGCGGTCCGCTCCTCGAGCGCCCTGACCCGGTCGGCGGAGAGGAGCTCCGTGATCGGCACGCCGGCGACGGTCGAGTAGCGCGACAGGGGAACCATCGTGTCGCCATGACCGCCGAGGACGAACGCGTGTGTGTCCTCGACGCTGACCCCGAGCTCCTGGGCGATGAACGTCCGGAACCGGGCAGAGTCGAGGACGCCGGCCATCCCGAGGACGCGCTCCCGGGGGAAGCCGGATGCCTTCAGGGCGACGTGGCACATCGCGTCGAGCGGATTCGTGACGACGATCAGGATCGCGTCCGGTGAATGCTTTGCAGCCTGTTCGACGACCGCCCGGACGATGCCCGCGTTCTTGGCAAGCAGGTCGTCGCGGCTCATCCCGGGCTGGCGGGCGAGGCCCGACGTCACGACGACGATGTCCGAGCCGGCCGTGTCGGCATAGTCGTTCGTGCCGGTGACCCGCGCATCGTGGCCGACGACCGGCGCGGCCTCGGCCAGGTCGAGGCCCTTGCCCTGGGGCAGACCCTCGACGATGTCGACGAGGACGACATCGGCGAGGCCGCTTTCCGCGATCCGTTGGGCGGTCGTCGCGCCGACGTTGCCGGCGCCGATGACGGTGACCTTGTTCCTGGCCATGGGCGTGTCTGGACCTCGTGGGGAGCGGGGGTCGGGTGGGTGGCGCCATTCTACGGACGCCGCGTCCCGCCAGCCGATATTCGGCCGATGGCCTCGGCCAGGACCAGGCCGCCGACGCCCGCGATCGCGTCCCGTCAGCCCTCGCCGGGTCCCGCCACTTTCAGCTCTGGCGCGTTGTCGTCCACGACCCGGGGACCGGCCGCTCGAACGGCGTCGGACACGCCGTCGGCGTAGGCCGCGAAGTTCTCGGCGAACATGTGGGCGAGGGCGCGCGCCTGGCGGTCGTAGGCGTCGGGGTCGGACCAGGTCGCCCGCGGCTGGAGGAACTCGTCGGGAACATCTGGGCACGACGTCGGAACCTCGACGCCGAAGATCGGATCGGTGACCGTCGGAACGCGATCGAGGCGACCGTCCAGGGCGGCTCGAACCATCGAGCGGGTGTGGTCGATGTCCATGCGCTCGCCCGTGCCGTACGGCCCGCCCGTCCAGCCCGTGTTCACGAGCCAGGCCCGAACGCCGTGACCTTCGAGGCGCTCGGCGAGCATCGCCGCGTATTCGCCCGGATGGCGGGGCATGAACGGAGCGCCGAAGCACGCCGAGAACGTGGCGACAGGCTCCTTGACCCCGATCTCCGTCCCGGCGAGCTTCGCCGTGTAGCCGCTGATGAAGTGGTACTGCGCCTGGTCGGCGGTCAGCCGGCTGATCGGCGGCAGGACGCCGAACGCGTCGGCCGTCAGGAGCACGATGTTGGTGGGCTGGCCGGCCATCCCGGTCTGGTCCGCATTCCCGATGAAGTTCAGCGGATAGGCACCGCGGGTGTTCTCGGTGAACCGTTCGGAGTCGAGGTCGAGCTCGCGGGTGACGGGGTCGAGGTCGACGTTCTCGAGGATCGTCCCGAACCGGCGGGTGGTCTGGAAGATGTCCGGCTCGTACATCGGCGAGAGGCGAATCGTCTTCGCGTAGCAGCCGCCCTCGAAGTTGAAGACCCCGTCGGCGCCCCAGCCGTGCTCGTCGTCGCCGATCAGGCTGCGCTGCGGATCTGCCGAGAGCGTCGTCTTGCCCGTCCCCGACAGGCCGAAGAACACGACCGTGTCGCCGTCCTTGCCGACGTTCGCCGCCGAGTGCATCGGCAGGACGCCTTCGTCGGGCATCAGGTAGTTCATCACGGTGAACGCGGACTTCTTGATCTCGCCGGCGTATTCCGTGCCGACGATGATGATCTCCATCCGGGCAAGGTTGACCAGGATTGCGGTGCCGGTGCGGGTACCCTCGGTCGCGGGGTCCGCCTGGAACGACGGCACGTCGATGATCGTGAAGTTCGGCTCGAACGCTTCGAGCTCGGCCGCCGTCGGTCGACGGAACAGGTTCCGGGCGAAGATGCTCGCCCAGGCGGTCTCGGTATAGACCCGGAGGCTGCGCCGGTGGTCGGGGTGGGCGCCGATGAAGCAATCCTGTGCGTACAACGGACGACGGCCGAGGTAGGCCATCAGCCGGGCCCGGAGCCGGTCGTAGTGCTCGAGGGCGATCGGCCGGTTGACCTCGCCCCACCAGATCTTCCGCGCCGAGCTCGGCTCGCGGACGATGAACTTGTCCTGTGGCGAGCGACCCGTGTGCTTGCCGGTCCGCACGACCAACGGGCCCTCGGCGGCGACCAGGCCCTCGGCAGACCGAATCGCGTCTTCGTACAGCTCGGCGGTCGAGAGGTTGGCCCGCACGACGCGGCCGATCCCAGCGTGGGACGTGGCGGCAGCCGTTGCCACGGCGGTCGAGCGGGGCGCCTTCGAGGCTGTTGCGCCGGGCGCCTTCGAGGCTGCGGCCGGGCGGGTGGTGGACTGGGTCATGGGCTCGAAACTCCTGCGCGCGGGCGATCTCGTCCGATCGACCGGCCGCGCGTGACTCGCGGTCCCGAATGGGGACATGCGAGGGAGTCGGCTTCCGCAGTCGCGTTGGCAGCCATCCTACCGCAACCGAAGCGCAACCTGTCCGCAACCCGATGGTCCCGGGACGTGTCAGCCGGATGGCAATTGCGTCACCCGGATGGCGATCCCGCGGCCGCGACCCGGATGACCGTGCCGGCCGCCCAGTCGCCGATGAACAGCGCGCCGGTCCCGTCCGTGATCACGGGCACCGGGCTCTGGAATCCGGTGAGGAACGGGACGGCCGTGCCCGTGACCACGGCTCCGGATCCGGTTGCCGAGGCCGCCGAGGTAAGCCCGACCCGGAGGACCACGCCCTTCGCCCACTCGGCGACGACCGCGGACGTGCCGACCGTCGGGCCGAGCTCGCCGGTGACGATCGCGACGCCGCTCGCCGCGGCGTGGGTGTCGAGGACCGCCACGGGACCGGGCACGTCGCCGCACGCCGGGTCCACCTGGCCGTAGCAATCGGGGAAGCCCCAGTCCTGCCCGGCGCCGACGATGGCAAGGAGGTCGCCCGGCGTCTCGTCGCCGAGATCGTCGCGCTGGTTCATCGTCACGAACAGCTCGTCCGCGTTCGGGAAGAACGCCAGGCCGACCGGCGCCCGGATGCCCCTCGCCACGAGCCGGAGGTCGCTGCCGTCCGGTGCGAAGGAGACGATGGCGGCGGAGTCGGCGAGCGTCGTCACGCAGGCGTTGCACGGCGCCGAGATCCCGACGTAGAGCCGGCCGTCGGGGCCGGAGGCGATGCCGTTCACCTCGCCGACACCGGCGGGGAAGGTCACGATCACCTGGCTCGATGCGAAGGCCGTGTCGTCGAAGGAGCGATAGACCGAGACCTGCTCCTTCGAGGCGACGTAGAGGTCGTCCCCGACCCAGACCAGACCCAACACCGTGTGCAGGCCGCGGACGATGGTCCGCGGCGCCGCGCCGGCTGTGCTGACGACCGAGATCGTGTTCGTGCCCGCATCCTGGATGGCGGCGGTCGCGGCCCAGAGGCGCCCCTCGCCGTCGAGCGCGAGCGCCGCCACGTTGGGGAGCCCTGCCGTGTAGACCGTCGCGGCGAGACCCGCCGGCCCCTGCAGTCCGGCGCCGATGCCGACGAGCTCCGAGGCGGCCGCGGCGGCCGGGCTGGCAACGACGGAGGGAGACGAGCTCGCCGTCGGCGAAATCGCTGGCGCGGCGACGCAGCCCATTGCGATCAGGGCAAGGACGAGGATCGTGGCAAGCGGCCGCATGGGCGGCCATCGTCGTCGCGTGGTCCTGTCGATTCGGTTACGCGGGCGTCAGGGGCTGCCGTCGCTGCCCACCCGGCGGCCGCCCGCACAACTCAGGCGCGATCGAGCGCCCGGGCCAGATCCGCGATCAAGTCGTCGACATGCTCGATGCCGACCGACAGCCGGACGAGGGCCGGGTCGACCTCGAGCTTGGAGCCCGCGACCGAAGCGTGGGTCATCGTCGCCGGGATCTCGATCAGTGACTCGACGCCACCGAGCGACTCCGCGAGGGTGAACAGGCGGGTCGCCTCGGCGATCGCGACGGCGCGATCGGCCGCGGATCGGCCACTACGTGATCCCGCCGTGCCGCCGGCGCGGGGAATGAACGAGACCATCCCACCGCCGTTCCGCATCTGGCGACCCTCGCCGACGAGCGTGTCCGCCCGCGGATGCGCGTTCGGGCCGGCGGTCAGGCCGGGATACATGACCCGCTCGACGTCGTCGCGCTCCACGAGGAACCGGGCGATCGCCGCGGCATTGGCCGCGTGCCGCTCGACTCGGAGGTGAAGCGTACGGAGTCCCCGCAGGACGAGGAAACAGTCGAGCGGCCCGGGCACGGCCCCCATCGCGTTCTGGAGGAAATGGAGGCGCTCCGCGAGGACCGGGTCGCGCGTCACCGCGACCCCGAGGATCGTGTCCGAGTGTCCGCCCAGGTACTTCGTCGCCGAGTGGAAGACGATGTCGGCACCCAGCTCCAACGGGTTCTGGAGGGCCGGCGAGGCAAACGTGTTGTCGACGACGAGGAACGGCCGCGCGACCCCGCTCTGCGCGGCGCGCTCGCGAATCGTCCGCGCGGCGGCGGCGATGTCGGTCAGCTTGAGGAGCGGATTGGACGGGCTCTCGAACCAGACGACCCGCGTCCGGCCCGTCAGCTGCTCCCAGAGCGCCTCGGGATTCGCGGAGAGGTCGGTGAACCGGGCCTCTCCTGCCCCACTCGGCCGGTGGACACGCTCGAGATAGCGGTAGGTGCCACCGTAGACGTCGTCGCCGACGAGGATCTCCTCGTCGCTCGCCGCCAGCTGGGCGATCGCCGCGGTCGCCGCCGAGCCGCTCGCGAACGCGATCCCATCGGTGCCCTTCTCCAGGGCAGCCACGGCCCGCTCGAGACGGTCGCGGGTCGGATTGATGCTCCGCGCGTAGTCGTGGCCCCGACGCGGCCGGTCGACCCCGTCCTGGGCGTAGGTCGACGTCTGGTAGATCGGCGGGGCCACGGCGCCGGTGACCTCGTCCGGCTCGGCGCCGGCGTGGACGGCGAGCGTCTCGAACGCGTCGGACGGGGCGGGGTCCTCGGAGGTCATCGAACGCATGATGTCATCCATCCGGTGGCGCGGTGGCGCGCTAAGCGCCCGATGAGCGCCACGTGACGTCCAGAACGCTTGGAACCGCGTCGTACCATCGTCGGCACGATGGTCATTGCCACCCGAGCCGGGCAGCCGCAAGCGACGGTCAACCAGGAGATCCGATTCTGCCGGTCGCCTGACGGAACCCGGCTTGCCTACGCGGTTCACGGCAACGGGCCACCGCTCGTCGTCGCCTCGTGCTGGCTGAGCCATCTCCAGCACGATTGGCAGAGTCCCGTCTGGCGCCATTTTCTCGACGATCTCGGAGCGATCGCGACCGTCGTCCGCTACGACGAGCGCGGCTTCGGGCTGTCCGACTGGAACGTCACGGACTTCTCGCTTGCCGCTCGGCTTGCCGACCTCGAATCGGTCGTCGAATCGCTGGGCCTTGAGCGGTTCGCCCTGCTCGGCATGTCGGGTGGGTCCGCTCCGGCCATGGCGTACGCGATCGCCCACCCGGAGCGCCTGACCCGGCTCGTCCTCTACGGGACCGTGTGCGGCGAGCCGGTCGTCAGGGAGGGCGACGAGCTGGCGGAGGAGGAGACCTACCGGAGCATGATCCGCGTCGGCTGGGCCAAGGACGATCCGGTCTTCCGGCGGGTCTTCACGACGATCTTCATCCCGGACGCGACCGAGGAGCAGATGCGCTGGTTCGATGACCTGCAGCGGATGTCGACGTCGCCGGAGAACGCGGTTGCGAGCCGGATCGGCCGACAGGCGGTCGACATCGTCGCCGATCTGCCGCGGATCACGGCCCCGACCCTGATCCTCCAGGCCACGGGCGACCGGGCGACGACATTCGACAACGCGGTCAGCGTCTCGGGCCTGATCCCGGGGGCGCGCCTCGTCGCCCTCGACAGCCGCAATCACATCCTCCTCTCGACCGAGCCCGCCTGGGCGACGTTCATCGCCGAGGTGCATGAGTTCCTCGAGCCGGACCGTCGGAGCTGGGCAAGCGCCAGGCGGCGGACGGAGCCGTTGTCGCCACGCGAGCGCGATGTCCTTGGCCTCTGCGCCGACGGGATGACGAACGAGGAGATCGCGACCGCCCTGACCCTCAGCCCGCGGACCGTCGAGCGGCACCTGTCGAACATCTACCTCAAGCTCGGCCTGACCGGCAGCGCTGCACGAACCGCGGCGGTCGCGAGGTTCCTGCGCGAGAGTTGAACGGCCCGATGGGCTGAACCGCCGCGGGAGCGCCACGGCGACAGCCGAGCGGCGCGCTGCGTGTCCACCGCCAATCCTCGGGCCCCGCACGCCACCGTTTGCGTGCCGGCGCGGTTCTCGCCCGGGCGGTGCCTTCGTACGGTGCCATTGACCGCCATCGAAGCGGCGCAGAGCAACGGAGGTCACGGCGATGTTGGCGACGAAGCTCCAGGAGTCCGAGGAACGCTTCCGGGCCGATCCCTCGGCGGCCCGTTCGAATCCCACCGTCACCGCGAGCCTGGTGAACGGTCGGGCACGACTGTCGGCCGGGGCGTTCAACTGGGACGCGGACCTGCCGGCCTCGCTCGGCGGGGAGAATCTCGCCCCGAGCCCGACGGCGTACCTCCTCGGCGCTCTCGCCGGGTGTGCGGTGGCGTTCCTGAACGACACGCTGGCCCCGCAGTTCGGCGTCGAGATCGACGACGTCACGGCAACCGCGACCGCCAGCTCCGACATGCGAGGGCTCCTCGGGATCGACGGCGTCGCGCCGGACCTGGGCAGCCTCGGCCTCGACATCCGGATCGTCAGTCGCTCGCCTGCCGATCGGATCGAGGCGATGCTCGCCGCGTGGCGCGAGCGCTGCCCGATCTACCTGGCGCTCCGGAAGCCGGCCGAGATCGCCCTGACGACTAGCGCCGAGGCGCGGCAAGCCGCTGGGGCCTAGGCGCTTCCCGGCAGGTGGGCGAGGTACTCGAGGAGATCCAGCTTCGTGATAACGCCGGCGGGCTCTTCGCCGCGGATCGCGACTACGGCCGGGGAGCCGCCGCTGAGCAGGGCGAACGCCTCGTCGAGGGTCGCCGAGGCGTCGACCAGTGGGAGAGGAGCGTCCATCACCTCGCCGATCGTCCGCTCCACGATCGTCGGGTCTCGGAAGGCTCGGTCGAGGAGACCCTTCTCGTTGATTGAGCCGACGAGCCCGGCGATCGCGTCGCCCTCGGCATCCTCGGAGACAGGCAGCTGCGAGATGCCGAACTCCTGGAGCCGCTCGATCGCGGCGCCGACGCGCTCCGTGGTCCGGGCGACGACGACGGGCGGCCGGTCCACCTCGTGGCGGCGATCGGCAAGCAGATCCGAGACGCGGACGACGGCGCCGGTCGTCGCGAGCAGGCCATTCACCCGCATCCACTCGTCGTTGTAGAGCTTGGACAGATAGTTCCGGCCGCTGTCCGGCAGCAGGACGACCACCAGCTTGCCGGCGCCATCCCCGGCCTCGGTCAGCTCCCGGCCGATCGCAAGCGCCGCCACGAGGGCTGTGCCGCACGAGCCGCCGGCGAGGATCCCCTCCTCGCGGGTGAGGCGCCGGGCGGCGGCGAACGCGTCGCGATCGCTGACCCGGACCCAGCGGTCGACGACCTGCGGATCGTGCGTCCCTGGCATGAAGTCCTCGCCGACACCCTCGGTCAGGTACGGCCGGGCCGTGTCGCCGGAAAGGACGCTGCCCTCGGGATCCGCGCCGACGATAACGATGTCGGAGCGCTGCGCACGCAGGTAATGGCCGGCGCCCGAGATCGTGCCGCCGGTCCCGACGCTGGCCACGAAGTGGGTGATCCGGCCCTCGGTCTGGGCCCAGATCTCGGGACCCGTCGTCTGCTCGTGCGCGGTCGGGTTCTCGAGGTTCCAGTACTGGTCCGGCTTGAACGCGCCGGGAATGTCGCGGGCCAGGCGGGCCGCCACCGAGTAGTACGACTCCGGCGACTCGGGAGCGACGTTCGTCGGGCACAGGACGACCTGAGCACCGTACGCCCGGAGCAGTGCCTGCTTCTCGGTCGACTGCTTGTCGGCCATCACGAAGATGCACCGGTACCCCTTGAGCGCAGCCGCGATCGCGAGGCCGTGACCGGTGTTGCCCGACGTCGGCTCGATGATCGTCCCGCCGGGCTTGAGGAGCCCAGCCCGCTCGGCCGCCTCGATCATCGGAAGCCCGATCCGGTCCTTCACCGAGCCGCCCGGGTTCAGCATCTCGAGCTTCGCCAGGATGAGCGGCTGGCGCTCGATCGGCCCGAGGTCGCGGGTCACCCGGTTGAGCCGGACGAGCGGCGTGTTCCCGACCAGGTCGAGGATCGTTTCGGCGTACTGCATGGGGTCGAGGATAGCCGGGCGATCGTCGTCCGCGCGGGGCGCCGATTCGATCAGTGCATCGAGACGTCGGCTGCAAGCCGATCGTCGACGAGGTCCGCGGCGATCGTCCGGCTGCGCGGCTGGCCCGTCAGGGCCTCGAGGAACGACGCTCGATCGATCCCGAACAGGGTTGCCGGACCGATCGCCGTGACCGTCGCCGTGCGTGGCACGTCGCGGACGAGGGCGATCTCGCCGAACGCGTCACCCTGGCCCAGGCGCCGGACCTGACGGCCTTGGACGGTCACGTCGAGCCTGCCGTCCGCCACCACGTAGAACCGGTCTCCCACGTCGCCCTCGCGAACGATCGTCGTCGCGGCGGCCAGCTCGGTGGGGACGATGGCCGCGGCGAGCCGCTCCAGGACCGGTCCGGATAGTGGCGCGAGCATCGGCACGCCGCGAAGCAAGCGCAGCTCCATCGCGTGGCCCGGATCGAGCCGGTCGCCCGTGACCACCGCTCTCCCCACGAGCAGGATGACGACCGGCAGCGAAAGGCCCGCGACCGCGAATGCGGCCCGCTGGCCAACGAGCCCGACGAGGAGTGGCACCGCCAGGGCGCCGAGAGCGGTGGCGCCCATCATCAACCCCTGGAGCACGCCGAACACGCGGCTCATCACGTTGTCCCCGGCCAGGCGCTGGATCAGCGTCTGGGCGCCGACAGCGGTCAGGCCCGAGCCGATCCCGGCGACGACGAGGAGCAGGACCTGGGGCACGGATCCCGGCGCGACCGCGATCCCGGCGATACCGACGCCGTACAGGATCGCGCTCGAAGCGAGGGCGATACCGAGCCGTTCGCGGCCGACCAGGAACAGGGCCGCCGCCGACCCGATGATCGCCCCGATCCCGCCGAAGGCACCGACCAGGCCGACTCCGCTTCCGTCCAGCCCGAGCAGATCGAGCGCCAGGACGGCGTAGAGGATGTCCATCGCGCCGACGAGGAACGTCGCCCACGTCGCGATCGCGACCACGGCCCGCAGGTGCCGATCCGACCAGATCGCCTCGAGGCCGCCGAGGAGCTCGCGGGTGCCCGACCATCGCGGGAGGTCGAGGGTGCTCTCCTGCGCCGCCAGCTGGAGATCCGAGGGGGCAGCGCGGTCGAGCGTCCGGGACGTGCGACGCGCCCTTCGGGCGACTCCCAGTACCGCGAGACTCCCGACGACGTTCCCGGTCGCCGCCGCGAGGAACACCGCGGACGGACCACCGAGCCCGATCAGGAGTGCGGCTCCGAGTGGACCGATGAGAGAGCCCGCGCTCTCGGCCATCCCCGATACGACGTTCGCCGCGGTCAGGTCGTCGGGTGAGGCGACGACCTCGGGGAGCAGCGACGCGTGGACCGGGCGCGTCAACGAGACCGCCGTCGCCGAGAGGGTCGCCAGCGCATAGATCAGGAGGGCCGGCGCCGCGCCGACCAGGGCGGCGGCAGTGGCCGCCATCAGGACGGCCTGGGTCACATAGGTTCCGAACAGCACCCGGGCACGCGGAAACCGGTCGCCGAGCGCAGCCACCGCCGGTGCGGCCACGACCGACGGGGCGAGCTCGACGAAGGCGATCACGCCCGCCTCGGCCGCACCGCCGCGCTCGTACGCGTAGACGATGACGGCGACCCACGTCGACCATTCGCCGAACGCGAACACGAGGTAGGCAGCCTCGAGCCGGCGCAGGATCGGCGTGCGGAACACGGCGGCGACGACGCCGAGGCGACCAACCATGCCCGCAGCATGGCACGCCACGACCCGTGGGGATCAGCCGGCCGGCGCCTCGTCACGATCGAGCCGGCCCGGTCGCAGGAGCAGCCAGGTCAACCGGCGGCGGAGGCGGCGCGGTCGATCGGGCGGGTCGATCGTCAGCGGCTGCAGCTCCACGACGACGGGACCGAGGCGGGAAGCGAGGGCCTCGCTGAGGCGCTTCGCGAGGTTCAGCTCGGCGCGCGATCCTTCTTCGGGGATGACGCCGTCCCAGGTCGGGCCGAGCAGCTCCTCGACCGAGGTCACCGGCAGGACCCGTGAGGCGATCCGCCGCCCGATATAGAGCTCCTCGGTTCCGGCCATCGCGAAGGGAACGATCGGCGCTCGGGTTCGGAGGGCGATCAGCGCCCAGCCGGCACGGAACGGGCCGATCCGCCCGGGCGGTCCGCTCACGGTTCCCTCCGGCATCTGGGCGAAGACCCCGCCATTGCCGATGACGGCATGGGCGGCGGCAACGTGCTGGTCCGCGCCGATCCCGCCACGCCAGACGGGCAGGAGCCCGCCGAGCCGGTGGACGAGCGCCTCGCGCCAGCGCGTGGTGAAGGTCGATGGGGCGCTGCCTAGGAACCAGACCCGCGGCTCCACGGGCAGGGCATGGACGACGACGAACGGGTCCATCCAGCCGCGGTGCGCAGCCCCGACGAGGAGGTAGCCGCCCGCCGGGAGGAGCTCCTGGCCGGACGTCTCGATCCGGAAGCGGAACAGCACGAACAGCACGAACCGGGCGAACAGGCGGATCAAGCGGTACAGGACAGACGCCTTGCTCTCCGGCACGCGTCCGAGCCACGCCAGGCCCTCGACCGCGCCGCCGCGCGCATCCGCGAGCGCCTGCGGCGCGACCCGGCCGGGCGGCGGCCGGCGGCGTCGTGGCTGGGAGGTCGGCTCCGTGGTCACATCAGCCGGATCGCGACGGAGGCTCGGTAGGTCGCGACTCGTCCGGTTCGGAGGGCAGCTCGGCGCCCCCGTCGTCCTCGTCTTCCTCGCCGTCATCGGCGTCGGCGTCGTCGTCGGCCCAGAACTCGTCCTCTTCGTCCTCCGCCGTCAGGCGCTCGGCCGTCGGCTCGGGCAGGAGCTCCGCGGCGCGAACCCCGGGGAAGCCAGGACCGTGGCGGTACAAGAGCGCCGCGACGCCGCCGAGGATGAAGACGAGGGTCACGATCGACGCCGTCGGGACTCCGAAGAACGTCCAGTTCCCGCTCCGGAGGCCCTCCAGGCCGAACCGCGTCAGCCCGTACCAGATGAAGAAGATCCATAGCAGGTCGCCCGGGACGAGGCGCGAGGCGCGGCGGCGGGCGAGCCACAACAGCACGAGCGCGCCGACGATGCCTGACAGCGACTCGTACAGGAAGAGCGGCTGGAAATGAGTCGTCTCGGGGAACTCCGGCGAGCAGGCGTATTGGGCGATCCGATGCGCGCAGTCGATCTTGATCCCCCATGGGAGGGTCGTCGGCGGGCCGTAGAGCTCCTGGTTGAAGAAGTTCCCCCAGCGCCCGATCGCCTGCATCACGAACAGCCCGGGTGCGACGACGTCCGCCCAGCGGAAGAAGTCCTGCCGGCGCCACCGGACGTAGAGCCAGCCGACGATCGTGCCGGTGATGATCCCGCCCGGCACGCCCAGCCCGGTGAAGCCGGAGAAGCCGTACGAACCGTCCGGCTGGACGGTCAGCGGCAGGAACGCGGTCAGGGGGTGGTCCCTGTAGCGGGCCCACTGGTCGATCACGTGATACAGCCGCCCGCCGACGAGGGCGGCCACTGCAACGACGATGAACGCCGTCCCGATCAGTTCCTCGTTCAGGCCACGGAACCGGGCCTCACGGACGATGACCCAGTAGGCCGCGGCGAGGCCGACCGCGTACGCGATTCCGTACCAGTAGATCGGGAAGCCGAGGACGCGCAGGAAGATCGGGTCCGGGCTGATATCGATCATGACTGCGGAGTGTAGGGGCGGAGGCGATGCGGCCGTCGCCGCTTTGAGCCGATGGCTGCGGGCGTCATCGGTCCCCTTCCCTGTACTCTCGCCCGGTGAACGCCGAGTTCAACTGGTGGCTGCTCATCGTCGGTCTCGTCATCGGGGCCGGGCTCGCCTGGCTGGTTCTCGCCGATTCGAGCCGTCGCGAGGTCGACATCGAGGAGCAGGAGCTGGGGAGCGAGTCGCGCTGGATCGCCGATGAGCTCGCCGCGTCGGGTCGACCGGTCGACGACCGGCAGGTCCTCGACGTCCTTCGCCTGCATCGCGCGTATCGTGGCGCCGCCCCACCGGACGAGATCGACGGTCCGCCGGCCGAGCGGAGAGCCGAGCCGGATGACGCCGCACCGTTGGCGGCTCACGGTGTGGATCGCGCCTCGATGGCGCGTCCGATCGGCGGCGGACAAGGTCGAGCCGACGGCGGTGCCGGCTGACGCGGATCGCTTGCGTCGACTGCCGAACCGCGAGCGTGACGGCCGGCGGACCGGCTAGTCCGCGCTGACGAGGACCGGCTGACCCGGCTGGTCGAGGGTCGCCAGGTCTACGAGCGAGACACCGAACCGGGTATCTCGACCGGCTCCGGCGATCTGTGGCACGTCGCCGACCCAGTACGCGAGCTGGCCGCCGAAGAACATCTTGCCGATGGGCGCCCGCTTGCCGCCGATCTCGATCCAGCACCGGTATTCGTGACCCGCAGGCGCAGGCGCCAGCTTGTCCGCGACCACGACGAGCTCGGCGGATGACGCGGAGAAGACGAGCGTGCCGGTCGTGGCGCCGCCCGTGGTGCTCGCGAGGCGGACCCGTTGCGCGTCCGGCTGGGCATCGACGCGAAGGGTCCACGTCGCGACCTCACCCAGGGCCTCGATCTCGGCGGCCTGGCCCCGGGCCTGCGCATCCCGGTTGCCGTTGACGAGGAGTGCCGTCCCGACGACGGCAACGGCCACTGCGGCGGCAAGTCCGGCCAGGACCGGCAATCGGGCCATGCGTCGAGTTCGATCGCCCAGCGGGACGACCGCGGAGCCCGCGCCTGGGGTGGTGTCATCGGCCGCGGCGGCCATGCCTTCCACGGCCGCCTGTTGCGCCTGCCGGTCGCTGCCGCGTGGCCGCCCGACGGCACGGACGTACGCAAGCGTTCGCTCGCGCAGCTCGGGCGGGGGCACGGCCCGGACGGTCGGCCGGATGATCCCAATCGAGCGACGCAGCAGTTCGAGCTCATCGGCGCATCCCGGACAGCCCGCGAGATGACCGGCGACGAGCGCCGCGGTCGGCGTGTCGCCCGCCATCAGCCGCTCGAGCCCGCCGGGCTCGACCGCCGCATCGGTGAGGAGGTCTCTTACCTCGTGGTGGTCCATCTCTCCCATCATCGGTTCAGTCGTTCGCTCAGTGGCACCGGGATCGGCATCGGAGCCGCGCCCGGACCGAGCTCTTCCGCCAGGGCTCCTCGGAGCCGCAACAGCGCCCGCCGCGTCCGTGTCTTCACCGTCCCTAGCGGCCAGCCAAGGCGTTCGGCGATCTCGGACTGCGAAAGCTCCTCGCGGTAGGCGAGGACGATCGCGGTTCGCTCGGCGTCGGGCAGCTCGTCGAGCGCGTCTCGAAGGATCCTGCGTAGCTCTGTGGTTGCCAGCTCACCCTCGGGCCCCGGGCCGAGGCCGGCCCCGCCGAGGATCGTCCCCGTCGCGACCAGTCGGTCCAGCGCCGCACTGTCCTGCTCGTCCTCGCCGCCCGTCGCCGAGAACGGGACGAGGCTGGGCCGCCGTCCCGCCGCCCGCAGCCGGTCGACCGTCCGGTTCCGGGCGATCGTATGCAGCCACGCCGCCAACGAGCCCATGGCCGGGTCGAACAATTCCGCCCGGTTCCAGAGGGCGAGGAACGTCTCCTGGACTACCTCCTCGGCAATCTGCCGATCTGACGTCAACCGGCTCGCCGCCGCGTAGACCGCGTCGACGTAGTGGTCGTAGAGCATCCCCAGTGCGTCCTCGGACCCGGCCGCGACCTCGCGGACGAGAGCCGCGTCGTCGGCGCGCTGGCGATCTCCTGTCATGGTTACGCGCTCACCCGGTCGTCGGTTTCGGGCTGGACGTGGAGCGGCCGGCGCTCGAACCCGCTCGAGAAGACGACGTCGGTCTGCGTCTGGAAGACGTTCGGCGTGGCCCGGACGGCGAGCAGGATCCGCTCGAGGTCGCGGGTGTCGCGGGCACGGACCTTGAGCAGGTAGTCAGCCTCGCCGGTGATGCGGTGGCACTCCTCGATCTCGGGGATCGCCGCGAAGCCGTCGGTCAGGTCCGTCGCGGTCGTGCCGGGTGCCTGGGTGATCCAGCTGAAGGCGAGGATGTCATAGCCGATGGCACGCGGGTCGACGATCGCCGCATAGCCCCTGATGACCCCGCGCGCTTCGAGCTTCTTGACGCGCTCGTGGGCGGACGGGCCGCTGATCCCGACGTCGGCGCCGAGCTCGGCGTAGGGCCGCCGGCCGTCGCGCTGAAGGACCTCGAGGATCCGGGCGTCGTTCGGGCTGATGCGATTCGATGACGACATCTGGTACCTATTCGTCAGGCAGATCGATTGCTGAGTCGCGATCTATTAGGTATCATGCGCTCAGATACATTCGATCGTCGGTCCGTCGCTTCCAGCGACGGGGTCCACCGGATCCGCGGCGATCACGCAGCGGAGGCTCCCATGATCGCAATCGGACTGGGGTTCCTGGCGCTGTTCTCTGTGATCAGCATCGTGCTGGGCTATGAGGATCCGCGCCGTGGCACGGACCCCGGAGAAGAGATCAAGCTCTGGTCGCGCTACAGCCGCCGATGAACTCGGCTCGATAGCCTAACCCACGAGGTCCCGAAACCGTTCGGGACCTCGTTTTCGATTCCGGACGCCGGGCCACCGGACGGGCGTCAGCGATCCCGAGCTCGAGTCGCCGGACGAGTCAGTCGGGGCCCGATCACGCTCGTCCATGCGCGACTGGCGACCTGGCCGTACATGCTCGAACCGCCCCTGAGTCGCGCTGCGAGTCAGGGTCCGCATTCGACCGCCGCCTCACCACTCCCCGGCGGGTCGCCGCGCGACGGCCGTCAGCTGCCCCGCCGGAAGGTGCGCCTCGAGGCACGTCACGCCCGACGGCCCGACGACGGCGTCATGGCGTGTTCCTGCGGGCAGCTCGACGCGGTCGCCCGTCGCGAGGGCGATCGACCGGCCGTCGGCCGGAAGGCCGAACGTGATCGAGCCGCGGTCCACGACGATGACCTTGTCATAGCCGTGATCGTGGGCGCCGTATCGGTCGGCCGGGCCGTTCGACCATGGCGACGGCTCGAGCCCCTCGGCGCGAAGCCGCCCGGCGACGTCCTCGCCGGCCATCAGGCGACTGACACGCCGATCAGGGTGCCGACGGCGTAGGTCACGATCGCGGCCGCCGCTCCGATCCCTACCTGGCGCACGCCCGAGAACACGGCGCTCCGACCGGTCAGGAGGCTGACCCCGGCACCCACTGCGAACAGCGCGATCAGGCTCATCACGATGCTCGCGACGAAGGCTCCGGCACCGCCGCCGGCGACGATGTACGGCAGGACCGGCACGAACGCGCCGAGGGCGAATGCGACGAAGGACCCGAACGCCGCGCCGAACGGCGAGCCGAGCTCGTCGGGGTCGAGGCCGAGCTCCTCCCGGATCAACTGGTCGAGGGCGTGCTCCGGGTTCTCGAACAGCCGATGGGCGATCGCTTTCGCCTCGTCCTCACGGAACCCCTTCGCCCGGTAGAGCGACGCCATCTCGGCCTCCTCCTCCTCGGGCATCGCCTCCATCTCGGCCCGCTCGAGCTCGATCTGGCGCTCGAACAGCTCGCGCTGGCTCTGCATCGAGATGTACTCGCCCGCGGCCATGCTGAAGGCGCCCGCGAGGAGGCCGGCGATCCCCGCGAGGAGGATGAAGTGGCCCTGCTCGCCGGCCGCGCCCGCGACGCCCATCACGAGGGCCAGGTTCGACACCAGGCCGTCGCTCACCCCGAAGATGACCGCCCGCAGGGTTCCGGACCGGCCCGATCGATGCCAGCGCTCGCGTGTCGCGATGTCGCGATCGGGGTGGTATTCGGGGTCCTTGAGCCTCCGCCAGATCTCGGCGTGCTCCCGCTCGTCTGCGGCGATCGCTTCGACCTCCGGCGACGACTGGCCGTCGTAGATCTCCTCCTCGTCGCCCTCGAGCGAGGTCACGAGGTCGCTCACGGCCTTCGTCCCGAAGAGGCGGGCGAGGAACAGGATCACGGCGACGCGCGGTCGCGGCCGCGCCGGCGCGGGCGGCACGTCGACGCCCCGCTCGCGGAGCTTGTCGGCCCAGATCGCGGCGTGGCGCCGCTCGTTTCCGGCGATTCGCTCGAACGCCGACGAACGATTGGGATCCTTCTCGATCCGGGCGAGGGACTCGTAGAGGATGATCGCGTCGCGTTCCAGACGGAGGTTGGCCAGACTCTGGTCGGTGTCGGGGGGCATGAACGAATCCTACCCGGCGCTAGACTCGGTTCGATGACGGTTCGGAGTGGCCACGGCCTGCGGTTCCTGGCGGCGGCCGACGTCGCGGCGGCGATGCCACCCCTGGATGAGCGGCTGCGCCTGGCCGAACGGACGATGACGGCGCTGGCCGACGGATCGGCCGAGCTGCCGCCGAAGATCGCCGTCCACCCGCGACCCGACGGCTCGTTCGCCCACGCAATGCCGGCCCACCTGCGGGGCACCGACCCTGCCGCCACCGACGATCTCCTGGGGATCAAGTGGATCGCCGGATTTCCGGCCAACCGCAGCGCCGGCATAGCCGCGATCCACGGCCTCGTCCTGGTGAGCGATCCGGTTACCGGCGAGCCCGCGGCGATCCTCGATGCCGGCCCGATCACCGCCGAGCGGACCGCCGCGGTCAGCGGCGTGGCCATCAGCCGGTTCGCACCGGTGGTCGCCGGTCGGCCGCCACGGGCCGCGATCCTCGGCGCGGGGGTCCAGGGCCGGAGCCACCTGGCGGTCCTTGCCCATCTCCTGCCGGGGGTGGAGCTCAGCGTCTACGACCGCCATCCCGATCGGGCCGCTGCCTTTGCCGACGAGGCGTCCGGCCTGGCCGGGATCGGAGCGGCGCGCGGGGCCACGACCGCGATCGAGGCGACGCGCGAAGCGGATGTCGTCATCACGGCCGCGTCCTTCGCCCCGGCCGCGGAGCGCCAGACGCTGACCGTCGACTGGCTTGCCCCCGATGCGCTCGTCGTCGCCGTCGACTACGCGACGTACGTGGCAGCCTCGGTGGCCGTCGCCGCGGCCCTCTTCCTGACCGACCAGCGCGAGCAGTTCCTGGCGAACCGCGGCGCCGGCAACTTCGACGGCTATCCGGACCCGGCGTCGACCATCGGCGATGCGATCATCGCGGGGACGCCGCGGCCGGCCGGCCGGGTCCTCGTCAGCCATCTCGGCGTCGGGCTTGCCGACCTCGTCTTCGGCGACGCGATCCTCCGCCGAGCGGAAGCCGCCGGAATCGGGACGATCCTGACAGGCTGAGCCCGACTCCCTAACTACTGCTCGCTGATCGGCAGCGGGCCGTCGGCCACCTCGATGAGGACGCGCCCGTTCTCCACGACCACCGGGTAGATCTCGAGCGGCAGCTCGGCCGGCGGATCGATCGGCTCGCCGCTCGTCAGATCGAACCGCGACAGGTGGAGGGCGCACGTCAGCGTCCCGGCCGTCAGGAACCCCTTGTCGAGCTCGAAGTACTCGTGGCTGCAGACGCCCTGGGTCGCGGTGAACTCGCCGCCCTGGTTGATGACGAGGACCTGGTCGGTGCCGTCGACATGGACCATCTTCATCTCGCCGTCGGCGATCTCGTCGACACCGATCAGGTCGATGCGCCTCACCGGATCACCGGCCGGGTGGCCGGCCGCGCCACGGTCGTGGGGGCATCACGCCGCTGAGGCGGCGGCAGACGACGCGGCGCCCGCGTCCCACTTCGCTTCGAGCAGCTCGCGCAGCTTATCCTGTGCCGCCGCCAGCGGAACCCGCGCGACGACCGGCTCGAGGAAACCGAGGACGATGAACTTGCGGGCTTCGTCGGGCGGGATGCCGCGGCTCTCGAGGTAAAACAGCTGGGTTTCGTCGATCGGCCCGACCGACGACGAATGCGCGGCGCGGCGGCAGTCCGGCTGGTCGATCTCGAGGGACGGAATCGCCACGGCGCGGGCCTTCTTCGAGAGGTTCATCCCGAACTCGCCCAGGAAGCTGTCGGTCCCGATCGCCGTCGGCTCGATGATGATCAGGCCCTTCATGTAGGACCTTGACGCGTCGAGCAGGGCGCCCTTCGACAGAAGGTTGCCCGTCGTGTCGCGCCCGATGTGGCGGGTGTGCGAGGTGAGGTCGAACAGCTGGTCCTCCGCGCCGAAGACGATCTCGACCTGCTCGACCGAACTCCGGTTGCCGGCGAGGCGGTTATCGACCCGGCTCCGGACGAGCCGCCCGCCGAGCTGGGCCAGCGCCCAGTGGAGTGTCGCGCCTTCGCCGATCTCCGCGAGGCGGTGCTGGAACGCGACCGTGCCCGTCGCGAGATCCTGGATCGAGGCGATCGCCAGCTCCGCGCGAGCCGCAAGGTGAACCTCGAGCGTCCCGGTGAACAGCGCCTGGGGCTCGTCGTGGCCGCTCGCAACCGGCGACGGCTCCAGCTCCTCGACGACCGATGCCGCCGCGCCCTCGCCGAGATCGAGGATCGTCCGGGTCAGGAGTGCCCGCCCCGCCTCGCCCGCCTGCCAACGGAGCACGATCGGGCGCTCGAGGCGGACGCCGGCCGGGACATGGAGGACGACGCCCTGGTTCCAGCCCGCGCGAGTCAGCTGGGCGAGCTTGTCGTCGAGCGGCAGCGAGGCATCGTCGCCCAGGAGCCGGCGCGCCAGCTCCTCGTCCCGCTGGATCAAGCCGTCGAGGGTGTCGAGGATGACGCCGGCCGCGACGGACGCCTCGTCGAGCACGAGCGCGTCGACCCGGTCCTCCGTAAAGGCCGCGAGACCGGCAACGTCCTCCGGCAGGCCATCACCCGGTGCGGTCGAGCGGTCGGGCCGAGCCGCCGGCGACTCCCACGGGCGGACCGCGGTGAGGTCGGCCGTCCGCAGGTCGACGTAGGTCGTGTAGAGCTGGTTCTTCTCGACCGGCAACGCCTCGTACCGTTCGAAGGCGGCCTGCCGGTCGGCCGTCAGCCAGTCCGGCTCGGTGGCGGCATGTGCCGCGACCGTGGGTTCGTCGAGCGTGAAACTGAGCTGGCCGGGAGCGCGCCGCAGCGCCCGGGTGACGGGGCGGGCCGGCTCGGCTGGCGCGGCCGCGTCGGCGGTCGCATCCCTCACCCGAGGGACCCCTCCATCTCGAGCTTCACGAGGCGGTTGAACTCGATCGCGTACTCCATCGGGAGCTCTTTCGTGAACACCTCGAGGAAGCCCTGGACGATCAGGTTCTGCGCCTCGTTCTCGGTCAGGCCGCGGCTCATCAGGTAGAAGACCTGCTCTGCGCTGATCTTCCCGACGGTGGCCTCGTGGGTCATCGTCGTGTCGTCTTCCTGGATGTCGATGTACGGGTACGTGTCACTTCGGCTGTGGTCATCGAGCATCAGCGCATCGCAGCGGACGCTCGCGACGACGTTCGTGGCGCCGGGGCTGACCTTCAGGTGGCCGCGGTAGGTCGCCCGGCCGCCGTCCTTGGAGACCGACTTCGACACGATCCGGCTCTTCGTGTTGGGCGCGAGATGGACGGCCTTCGCGCCCGTGTCCTGGTGCTGGCCCTTGCCGGCAACCGCGACGCTGATGATGTCGGCGGTGGCGTTCTCGCCGCGAAGGTAGATCGATGGGTACTTCACGGTCTTGCGCGAGCCCGTGTTCGCGTCGATCCACTCGACCGTGCTGTTCTCGTAGGCGTGGGCCCGCTTCGTGACGAGGTTGTAGACGTCGTTCGACCAGTTCTGGATCGTCGTGTAGCGAACCTTGGAACCGGGGAGCGCCACGACCTCGACGACCGCGACGTGGAGCGACTCGGTCGCATAGATCGGGGCCGTGCAACCCTCGATGTAGTGGACCTTCGCACCCTCGTCCACGACGATCAGCGTCCGCTCGAACTGCCCGGTGTTCTCGCCGTTGATCCGGAAGTAGGCCTGGAGCGGGAGCGGAACCTCGACGCCCTTCGGGACGTACACGAACGAGCCACCCGACCAGACGGCAGAGTTGAGCGCGGAGAACTTGTTGTCCTCGGCGGGGACCACCGTCCCGAAGTGCTTGCGGAAGATCTCGGGGTACTCGACAAGCGCCTGGTCGGTGCCCATGAAGACGACGCCGAGCTTCGAGAGCTCTTCCTTGACGGAGTGGTAGACGACTTCGCTGTCGTACTGGGCGCCGACGCCGGCGAGGAACTTCCGCTCCGCCTCGGGGATTCCGAGCCGCTCGAACGTCGCCTTGATCTGGTCGGGGACGTCGTCCCACGACTTCTCTTCGCGCTCGGACGGCTTGCGGTAGTAGACGATGTTGTCGAAGTTGATCCGGTCGAGACCGTCGGTCCACGTCGGCAACGGCCGCTTCATGAAGTGGTCGTAGGCGCGGAGGCGGTACTGGAGCATCCAGTCCGGCTCGTTCTTGAAGCCGCTGATCTCCTCGACGGTCGCCCGCGTCAGACCACGTTTCGTCTCGCGCAGGTAGGCGATGTCATCGTGGAAGGCGAACTGTTCGCGCTGGTCGGCGACGAGGTCACGCGTCGCGGTCATGAGCTCTCCGGAGGGGCGCCGTGCGGCGCAGGCAGAGGAATTTCGTAATCCCGAGTTACATTATCGGAATTAACCACGGAAGCGTCAACGACACGGTCGGACCCCCGACCATCGCCCGGATTTCGTGCCGTCCAGTCAGCCACGGACTCGCGGCAGAACCTCGACCCCGGCTCGTGCGGCGAACCCGGCACGGGACGACGCTCCTGGGCGCCTGGCTCTGCCTACCGACGCACGACGATGCATCATCG
>Ga0307277_10000063_pt1 | contig 32205 bp, 26 predicted proteins | sample ER_DNA_116_FD_194473 | JGI IMG/M metagenome (GOLD analysis project Ga0307277, IMG submission 194473) | Bulk soil microbial communities from the East River watershed near Crested Butte, Colorado, United States - ER_DNA_116 | ecosystem: Environmental > Terrestrial > Soil > Floodplain | place...
CACCTCGGGAATCGGCGGGAAGTTCATCAGCCGGCCGACTGACGTCATCTCCTCAGGCATTCCGCTGGTCCACTCGCGCCACCCCTGCAGCACCTCGCTCGCCTGCTCTGCAGGGAACAGTAAGGCGCCCGCAAAGATCTCGGGCAACGGCAGCAGATCGAATTCGAGCGCAGTGACGACACCGAAGCTTCCACCGCCGCCGCGCAGGGCCCAAAACAGATCCGGCTCATTCTCGGCATCGACGCGGATCTGTTCACCACCGGCGGTGACCAGCTCGATCGCAGTCACCCGGTTACACGCAAGGCCGTGTTTGCGATGGTAGAAACTGACCCCGCCGCCAATGGTGTAGCCGACAATGCCGACATTTGGAGCCGAGCCGTGCAGCGCAGCAAGACCTAGCTCCGAGGCCTTGGGCACGACATCCTCCCAAAGCGCGCCGGCCCCGACTCGGGCACTGCCTGCTTCGGCATCGATCTGGACGCCACCGAGGCCCGCCGTGTGCACCAGCACGGTGTTGGCGAGGGAACCAAGCGGTACCGCATTGTGTCCGGTGCGCTGGGCCGCGACCCGCTTCCCGTCAGCGGCCGCGGAACGGACAACATCGCTCACGTCGTCGGCGCTACGCGGCACCGCAATGCCGGCAGGCTGCTGGTCGACCAGGATATTGAAGGCCCCGCGCTCGATGTTCCAGTTAGCGTCTTGAGCGGTCAAAAGTGTTGCGGCCATGCCTGCCCCTATCGAGCGAAGGAAGATGTGGCCGAATTATATTTCGTCTCGGTCTAATTTGACCTTCACAAAAGTGCTTCCGCCGAGCAGTCGAGATCAGATATCCGGTTGGACGTCGATGCCAGCCTCTTTACGCTGCTCCGGTGTAATCGGGGCCGGAGCATCGGTGAGCGGATCCACGCCGCCGCCGGTCTTCGGAAAGGCGATGACGTCACGGATGGATTCGGTTCCTGACAAGAGAGCACAGATCCGGTCCCAGCCGAACGCAATCCCGCCGTGCGGCGGCGGGCCGTAATTGAACGCTTCCAGCAGGAAGCCGAACTTTTCCTGCGCTTCCTCCTTCGGCAGGCCCATTACGGCGAATACCCGCTCTTGGATGTCCCTGCGGTGGATACGGATGGAGCCTCCGCCGATCTCATTGCCGTTGCAGACGATGTCGTAGGCGTACGCCAGCGCAGAACCGGGATCGATGTCGAAGGTTTCCAGGTTTTGGGGCGCTGTAAAGGCATGGTGTACCGCGGTCCAGGCACCTGCTCCGACTGTGACATCGCCGGCCGCCAGCGCGACAGTTGCTGGCTCGAAGAGCGGGGCGTCGACGACCCAGCAAAAGGCCCAGGCGTTCTCGTCGATCAACCCGACGCGGCGCCCAATCTCCAGACGGGTGGCGCCGAGGAGCGACTGCGCCAAGGTACGCGGACCGGCAGCAAAGAATATGCAGTCTCCTGGTGCGGCACCGACCTCGGCGGCAAGCCGCGCACGCTCCGACTCCGAGAGGTTCTTCGCAACCGGGCCGCCAAGCTCGCCATCCTCGCCGACCAACACGTACGCCAGGCCGCGATGCCCGCGTTGCCGAGCGAACTCCTGCCATGCGTCGAGCTGCTTACGCGGCTGGCTGGCACCACCCGGCATCACCACAGCGCCGACGTACTCGGCCTGAAAGACCCGGAATGGGGTCTGGGCGAAGTAGTCGGTCAACTCGACGATTTCTTCCCCAAACCGCAGGTCTGGCTTGTCGGTGCCAAAGCGATTCATGGCCTCGGCGTACGTCAGCCTGGACAGTGGGGTCGTTACCTCGACCCCGATCAAACGCCAGATCGCCGCGATCAGCGCCTCGGTAAGTTCAATCACATCGTCTTGGTCCACGAAGCTCATCTCGACGTCGAGCTGGGTGAACTCTGGCTGTCGATCCGCCCGGAAGTCCTCATCGCGATAGCAACGAGCGATCTGGAAGTAGCGCTCCATGCCGGCGACCATGAGCAGCTGCTTGAACAGTTGCGGGCTCTGCGGCAGCGCGTACCAGGAGCCCGGCTTGAGTCGCGCTGGAACGAGGAAGTCGCGCGCGCCCTCGGGAGTGGAGCGAGTCAACGTCGGAGTTTCGATCTCAACGAAGGCGCGCTCGGCGAGCAGCGTACGAGCGACCCGATTGACCTCGCTGCGCAACCGGATCGCCGCTGCTGGGCCTGGGCGGCGCAGGTCGAGGTAGCGGTATTTGAGTCTGGTCTCTTCACCGACATTGACGCGCTCGTCGATCTGGAAGGGCAAGGGTGCCGACGGGCTCAGCACCTCGAGCGCGGCAGCGACCACCTCTACCGCGCCCGTGGGCAGCTCCGCGTTGGCGTTGCCCTCGGGGCGCAACTCGACCGAACCAGTGATCAGGATGCAGTATTCGTTGCGCAGATCGTGGGCACCGGATGCCGCCAACATCTCGTCACGTACCACCACTTGGACCAGGCCAGATGCGTCGCGAAGATCAAGAAAGGCGACGCCACCATGATCACGGCGGCGAGCTACCCAGCCAGCAAGGGTTACCGTGCTTCCGGCATGCTCGGCACGCAGAGTGCCGGCGTCGTGGGTGCGCATCACGAGCTCTTGGTCCTTTCGCGGGAAGGGAGCGACATTCGATCCTACGGGCCGGCTGCCTCCGGTCCGGACTTGTTTTCCGCCAACCGCTCGTTGCCAAGCACCAAAGCGTTTGTGTTCCGCCGCAACGCCACCGAGACTGGCCACGTGACCAGGCTTATGCTGCGCCTGTTCATCCTGCGCCTATTCATCCTGGTGGCCTCGGTGCTGCTCGGCACCTGCGCTGCGCTTGTCGATGCCAGACCAGCGTTCGCCTGTAGCTGTGCCGGCATCTCGACAAATCGCGCGCTGCGAGAAGCGGATGCTGTCTTCCGAGGCAGCGTGATCAGCAAGGAGATTGTCGGCCGCGGTGACGCCGCCCGCACCGACATCCGGTTCGCCGTTGACCGGGTATACAAGGGCACGGTCTATCAGGAACAGGTCGTGGCGTCCCGACACGACGCCGATGCCTGCGGCCTGGACCCAGAACTCGGCAGTACTTGGGTGATCTTCGCGATCGAGGGCATCGAGGGAGAAGGTGATCGAGCCGTCAACCGGCTTATCACTACGTTGTGCAGCGGCAACTTGCCGACCGGTACCGCGCCTGGAGTTCTCGGCATTCCCAGACCCCCGCTGGGTGGTGCCTCTGATCGCGAGGAGAGATCCACCAATGCGGACCGGATCATCTCTCGAGGACTCGCCATTGTGGGTATCGGTGGACTCTGCCTCGTCGCTGTTGCCCTGATCGGCGTAGGGCTGCTCTGGCGACCCGGCCGCTCGGCCTGACTTCTTCCCGCGATCGGACGCAGTCAGGGACGAAAGGATGAGCCGGTCTTTTGCAGCGCCCCCTCGACGACCGGGAGAGCTCCCTTCCGCACTGCCTTCACCAACGTCGCATGGTCAGCCTCAGTCTGATCTGCATACGCTCGGGCAAACTTCGCCAGCGCTTGATCCAACTTGTCACCCACACCGGCATAACCGGCAATCATGGACGCGCCGCTCGTGCGAGCGTGGCCCTTCGCCAGTAGGTGACCCACGATGCCGGCGTAGTCGGTCAAGGCGGCCGCGTCGATGGCATCCAGCGGGATAGTGCCCTTCATATTGCGGAACTGCCGTACGTAGTACTGCAAGTCACCGATCGTCGTCCACCCCAGCAGCGGGTCGCTGACCGTCTGCAGGGCCTGCTGGTATTCCACGACCCGCTGTCCCTGATGCGCGTGCCAGGCAGACTCGCCATGCACGTAGCGCGCGAGGACAGAGCGCCGAGCCTGCTTCAGCTGCAAAAAGATCACGTCGTCGGAGCTACTGCCTTCGAGCAGTGCCACGTACGCGCGCAAGCCAACGCTGCCGACGCCGACGACCTTGTGCGCAACGTCGATCAGTGTGTAGCCGCCAACAACCCGCCGCCAATGGGGCGCGAGAGTCTGCAAGTAGTCGTCCAGCGACTGCGCGACCGCCTCATAGTCCTGGGCACTGAGCCGGGTGATCAACGGCGGCTCTTCGATGATGTGCCGCTGTCCGTCCCGCTCCGCCGTAAAGCGCGGCAGCGCACGATCACTGGTTCGTGAGCGGGCCCGCTTGGCCGAGCGTTCGATCTCCTCGCGGAGCGACTTCTCAGTTGCTGTCTCGTGGAGACGGCCAACATCGAGACGGTTGAAGCTGCGCATCAGCAGGGGCTGCTCAGCCAAGAACCGGACTTCGTCGCGGTACGCCGCGACGCAAGCCAAGACCGCCGACCGACACTGGTCCTCAGATGAGGAGTTCTCCCGGCCTGCGACCCAGATGCTGGCTACCAGACGCCGCAAGTCCCATTCCCAGCTTCCTGGATGCGCCTCATCGAAATCGTTCAGGTCGATGACCAGTTCACCTTCGGGAGAGGCGTAGAAGCCGAAGTTGCCCAGGTGTGAGTCCCCGCAGACGACCGGATTAATGCCCGTGGCAGGTAGTCGTGCGACGTCATCGGCCATCACAATCGCCGTGCCGCGCAGGAACCCGTACGGCGAGCTGACCATCCGCCCCACTCGGATGGGAATCAGCCAATCCAGCCGGCCCTTGTGCGATTCCATGATCAACCCGACTGGGTCGGGACGATCCTCGGAAGCCCGCCAGATGCCCAGACTCTTACGTGGCACCTCGCGCCGCAGGGCCCGACCCATCGCATACCGCTCCGCACGCGTACTGGGACGCTTGCGAACGGAGGCGTAAACCTCGCTATCCGCTGACGCCAGAACGGTATGGCCGGACGACCGCACGGTCACGATCTCCTCCTCGGCTGAATTGCACGTCACCTTATCGGGCTCTATTTCATGTCAGCCAGTGATCGTTAGCTCCAGTTCCTTTCCGACAAAAGTTGCCAGCTCAGCAGCGACAGCCTCCACCAGCGGCTCAGAGCGTGCCCTAACACCTTCAGCGAGGGTGACTTCCATGATCACCTTCCGGCCTTCAAAGGTACGCCGCCAAAGACCAACTTTGGTTTCGGCGATGATCACGCAGCCTATGAACAGATCTTCACCGGGCTGATGCGGATGACAGTCGGGCTGCGGAAAGTTGATCATCCGATAGCTTAAGGTGATTTCGTCGTACAGCGGCAAGAGCAGCGCAACTGCTGACGGCTCCGCTGTGGGCCCATCGGGATCGAACCACAACTCCACTCCTTCGACGGTCGCACAGTCCAGCTCGTCCTTGACCGCAGCTACGGCCTCGCGGCATTGACCAATGGTGAGCGAGGACCAGCGGGCCAGATCCTGCACACTTGCCGGGCCATGACCGACGAAGAACCGACGTGCCAGCTCGGATGCATCTCCCGTCTTGGCTGCCGAACTCGGCGAACGCTCATCCAATAAGGCGTAGGTCTGCTGCGCACCGCGCATCGGCCCGCTACAGATAAGCCCTTCAAGCTCCGCATTCATCACGATGTAAGCCAAATGCACACGTTGGCTGGCCAGCCCTCGATCGGCTAAGCCTTGGGCCAGCTCGGCTCGAGTGCGGTACCGCCCGCCCTGCAGCTCCTCGACGGTGATCGCAGCGCCGCGATCAAGGGTGGCCTGATCGAGGCCCTCCTGGCGGTAGATCGTTTGATTGAGCCGCTGGACTCGGGGCGCGGTGACCTGCAAGATCCAGCGGATGTCCTCAGCCGCCACGAAGTGCCAGGTAGGTCGCAGAATGTGGGTTCTGAAGAAGTCGCCACGGTCGAACGCGACCTGCACGTCCGCTGCCTTGAGACCCGAGCTTCGCATCCCAAGTGACCACAGTGCGTGGGCATACTCCTGAGACTGCACACAAGCCAGCAACCGGACCACGTCTGCGGCGGTTGCGAAGCCAGCACCGTATAGCCCCTGCGTTGCGAGCCGGCGGCGTAGCACATCGGAGCGCGTCATCGCTGTCACGATGTCGCGACATTAGCCGACGCTGTTGGCTCTCCGAGAGGCATACCACAGCCCCTAGAAGGCCCAAATTTCGACACGCCGGGCCACTTTGCCGTTTTCCGCACCGGCGGCGTCGCGCTGTCCTAGACTCCCGAAGGCAGGTTCCACCCAGACGCGAGGATGCCCCCCTGTATGCCTCAGATCCTGATCCGGGCACACAAGAACCCGTTTAACGTTGCCGACGCCGATACCACGTATCGGCAGAACCTTATTGGCAACAACACCGGCAACCTGGTCTTTAGCCAGGCGGTCTACCGGCTGCTGTCGACAGCCAACGCGGACCTGGAGACCTCCGGATTGGCCAAGAGCCACCCGCGCGTCATCAACTCCAGGTTTGACCATGTCGTCATTCCGCTGGCCAACGCGTTCCGATACAGCTACCTGGAGACGCTGGACGCGCTCAGCACCCTCATCGAACAGCTGACCATCCCGGTCACCGTGCTAGGCGTAGGAGAGCAGGCTTCATTGAAAGGCGTCTATAAAGGCGCCGAGAGAGTCAATCCGGCCGTCACTCGATTCGTCCGGGCCGTCCTGGACCGTTCGCCATCAATCGGCGTACGCGGTGAACGGACTCGGGACTACCTGAATTCGCTTGGCTTTAGTGATGAGCACGTCAAGGTCATCGGCTGCCCATCGATGTTCATGTACGGGCCCAACCTGAAGGTGGAGCGAAAAGCGGAGTCGCTCAGCCAGGATTCCGCGATCGCCTTCAACGTGTCGCCATATGTGCCCCAGATGGGTCCGATTTCCCTGTACGCGGCGGAGCACTTCCCGAACCTGGTCTACATGGCCCAAAACATTCAAACCCTTGAGCTGATGCTGTACGGCAGCTATCCCAAGGGCAAGAAGATGACGGCCATGGCAGCCTCGGGTGCCCCGATCACACTCGACCATCCACTAATTCGATCCGACCGCGTCCGCTTCTTCCTAGACCCGAAGACCTGGTTCGATCACCTCGCCGAGTACGACTTCTCCTTCGGCACCCGAATCCACGGCAATATCGCGGCCCTGCTGGGCGGGACCCCGGCGCTACTCCTTGCCCATGACTCGCGCACGCTCGAGCTGGCGGAATACCACGAGATTCCGCATCGCACGATCACCAGCATCGAAGAGGACGCCGACGCCATCAGCCTCTACGCCGAATCAGACTGGAACCGGCTCAACAAGGCCCATCCTGATCGCTGGGACAGCTTCGCCGCATTCCTCGAAGACCATCGCCTGACCCATGTCTACGAAGAGGGTCAGGACGCCAGCGCCTTTGACGAACGGCTCGCGGCAACCGAATTCCCGCCACCGGTGCGTACCCTGATGGGCTTCTCGCCTGAAGAACTGTACGAAATGCGCCGCACCGTCACCGATCTCGGCCGTGAGCTGCACGTCGCGTACAACGACCTCAATGCTGCGGCAGGCAGACCACGCAGGCTGCATCAGCGGGCATGGAACCGGATCGACCGTGCAGTCCGCAGCCTCAGCATGATGGCGTGAGGCTGACGACCGTCGGCTTCAGGTCTTCGGCGCTCGGCATCCACAACGCCGGATCAGCGGCAAGCTGCTCGCCGGTCCGGATGTCTTTGACTTCACCGCCGACTGTGCCGCCGAACCATACGTAGGGGATGCGGCGGCGGTCGGCGTAACGGATCTGACGGCCGAACTTCTCTGCCCGGGGAGCTACCTCGGTCGGGATTCCACGGGCCCGGAGCTGCTCAGCAACCTCGATGGCGGTAGCCCGGGTCTCCTCGCTGTCGACAGCGACCAGCACCGCGGTAGGCACCGGCCGCGAGGCCCGCAACATTCCCTTGGCCAGCAACGGTGCCAACAGTCGAGTCACCCCGATGGAAAGGCCCACGCCGGGATAAGTGATCCGGCCGTCACTGGCCAGGGAGTCGTAACGCCCACCGGAAGCGATGGATCCCCAGGACTCAAACCCGACCAGCTCAGTCTCATAAACCGTGCCGGTGTAGTAGTCCAGTCCGCGCGCAATCTTGAGGTCGGCGATCAGCCGGCCGGGAACATAGCGAGCTGCAGTGGTCACGACCTCGGTCAGCAGCTCGAGCCCCTCGGTGAGCTGATCATGCTCGACCCCCAGCCGCCGCACCTGGTCAACAAATGACGCGTCGGCGGAGCGGATCTGGGCCAGCTGCACGCAGCGCCGAGCCTGGTCTTGGGTGATCTTGACCTCACTGATCAACTGCTCGATCACCCGATCGGGGCCGATCTTGTCGATCTTGTCGACCTGGCGCAACACCTCTGCGGGATCGCTGATTCCTAAGCCGAGATAGAAACCCTGGGCCAGCTTGCGGTTATTCACTCGCATCAGAACCGGCGGCATACCAAGATCAACATGCAGTCGCTCTAGGGCGGCCAACGTCACCAGCGGCAGCTCGACGTCATGATGCGCGGCGAGGGTTTCGGCGTCCACGATGTCGATGTCGGCTTGGGTGAACTCCCGATAGCGACCCTCCTGCGGACGCTCACCTCGCCAGACCTTCTGGATTTGGTAGCGCCGGAAGGGAAAAGCGAGCTGATGCGCGTTCTCCAGCACGTAGCGGGCGAACGGCACGGTGAGATCGAAGTGCAAGCCAAGATCGGCCGGTCCGTTCTCGCCATGCAGCCGCTGCACGGCGTAGACCTCCTTGTCGATCTCGCCTTGCTTGGCCAAACGATCCAGTGGCTCTACCGCCCGAGTCTCGATGGATGCGAAGCCGTGCAGTTCGAAAGTGTCTCGCAGCCGGTCCAGCACGAACTGTTCGATGATCCGAGCTTCCGGGGTGTATTCCGGAAAGCCGGACAGCGGCTTGGGGCGACTCACGCTACTCCTTGCTGTCAGTCCGAACGCGGAGCGGCCGGAGGGGACAGTTCTGCCAGATTCTGCAAGTACGGGTTGCCGACCCTTTCGCGGGCCATAGTCGTCTGCGGGCCGTGTCCCGGAAGCACGGCGACCGTGTCCGGCAACGGCAGCACCTTCGTACGCAGGCTCTTCAGCATGTCGTCCAGATTTCCGCCTGGCAAGTCAGTTCTGCCGATGGAGCCGGCGAACAAGACATCGCCAGAGAAGACCACCGATGCGATGTCAGGGTGCCCGGAGTACGGAGTCTGAAACATGGTCGAACCAGGCGTGTGCCCCGGTGCATGCGTCGCCTGAAAGGTGAGACCTGCGAGTGCTACCTCCGCGCCGTCAGTCAGCTCCCGTATGTCGTCAGGCTCGGTGAAGCTTGTCGGGCCGCCTGTGAGGCGTTCCAACAGCCGCCGTGTCTCCGGCCACGACGCCCGCAACGGGTCGGTCAGCAGCCCCCGGTCGGCTGGATGCACCCAGCAGCTTGAGGCGTACGAGCGACATAACGGAGTCACCGAAAACATGTGATCAATGTGCCCATGAGTGACCATCACGGCCACCGGCTTGAGTCGATGCTGCGAGATCAACTCAGCGACAGCGGCCACCGCATCCATGCCTGGATCGATGATCACGCATTCCTCGCCTGGTCCGGTAGCCGCCAGGTAGCAGTTGGTTTGCCACGGCCCGGCAGGAAATGAGGCTAGGAGCACACGTTCGAGACTATCGAGACAATCGGGCAGGATTGAGCTATGACCGAACGCGCTGGGCCTGAAAACATGGGCCCGGCCGCCTTCGGCCGGGTCGATAGCGATGGCACGGTCTACGTCCGCACATCGTCCGGAGAACGCGCCGTCGGCCAGGTGCCCGGGGTCCCGGCTGACGAGGCTCTGGGCTTTTTCACGCGCCGGTTCGAGGCGTTGGAGCTGGAGGTCGCGCTGCTAGAGCGGCGCATCGCCGCCGGGGCGGTGTCACCGGACGATGCCGTCGCCTCGATCAACAAGCTGCGGAATGCGATTGCCGACGCCCGAGCGGTCGGTGATCTGGACGGACTGCAGGCCCGGTTGGAAGCGCTGTCTCCGCTGATCGCTGATCAACGGGCCGCCCGGCGAGCGGAACGAGCCAGGCAGCAGGAGGAGACGCGAGCCGCGAAGGAGCAGTTTGTTCTCGAGGCGGAGCGGCTGGCTGCCGGGAATGACTGGCGCGGCGGTGTGAACCGATTTCGGGCCCTGTTGGAGGAGTGGAAGGCGCTCCCCCGCCTCGACCGGGCAACCGACGACGCGCTCTGGCACCGGTTTTCGAGTGCCCGAACCACGTACACCCGGCGCCGCAAAGCCCAGTTCGCTCAGCAGAATGAGCAGCGCGAAGCGGCGCGGGTGATCAAGGAGCGACTGGTGGCTGAAGCGGAGGCGCTGGCAAACTCGACGGACTGGGGACCGACGACGGGGGTCTACCGTGATCTGATGGCGCGCTGGAAGGCGGCCGGACCGGCTCCGCGTGACGTCGACGAATTGCTGTGGAAGAGGTTTCGTGGAGCCCAAGATCGCTTTTTCATGGCCAAGCAGGCGGCACTGAGCGAGCAGGACACTGAATTTCGGGTCAATGCGCAAGCGAAGGAGAAGCTGCTGGCAGAGGCGGAGGCGCTGCTGCCGGTTCGTGATCCCCGCGCTGCTCGGGCCTCGTATCGAGACATCCTGCAGCGGTGGTCGTCAATTGGCAGGGTGCCGCGGGATGCCGTAAGGCCGCTGGAGTCTCGACTCCGTGCCGTTGACAACGCGATCAAGGCTGCTGACGAGGAGCGGTGGCGACGCAGCAATCCTGAGGCGAAGGCGCGTGCCACAGATACCGCGGCAAAGTTGGAGGCCCAGATAGCCGCACTCGAGGCGCGGGCGGCGCAGGCCGAGGCGCGTGGCGATCATCATGCAGCACAGGAGGCGGCTGACTCAGCTGCTACCTATCGCGAGTGGCTTGCGCAGGCTCAGCGGACAGCCAGTGATCTCGGAGGTTAGTCCGTGCTTGATCGCTTCGGCTCGCTGAGCAAGCTTGGCGAGCGAAGCAACAATTACTGGTGGATGCGGTACACCTCGTAGACGGCGGGCACGTTGCGTACGGCGCGTAGCACGTGGTCCAGATGGGTCGGGTCTGCGGTCTCGAATGTGAATTTCGCCCGGCAGATGCGGTCCTTGCTGGTGTTGAGGGCGGCGGACAAGATATTCACGTGCTGGTCGGACAGCGCGCGGGTGATATCAGAGAGCAGCCGGTTCCGATCAAGAGCCTCGACCTGAATGGCGACCAAGAATGAGCTCTTCGCATTCGGCGCCCACTCGACCGGAATGAGGCGCTCTGGCTCGGCCCGCAAGCTCGCGGTATTGCTGCAGTCCATGCGGTGCACCGATATGCCCGATCCCCGGGTCACGAAGCCCAAGATTTCGTCGCCGGGCACCGGCGTACAGCATTTCGCCAGCTTGACGAGCAGGTCGCTCGCGCCGATCACCCGGATACCGCAGTCGATGGCGCCACTGCTCCGGCGTCGTCGACCGGTGACGACGCGGTCTTCGCTGATCTCCTCGGCGACCGTTTCGTCCCCGCCCTCAACGGCGATCAGCCTGTTCACGACGGCTTGCGCCCCGACCGTGCTCTCGCCCACTGCGGCGTACAAGGCGGAAACGTCGGGCAGTTTGAAATATCCGGCGACAGCAGTCAGGTGCTCAAGAGTAAGCAGCCGTTGCAGCGGGAGGCCGCCCTTGCGCAGCTGGCGCGCCAGCAGCTCCTTGCCGTTTTCGATGGACTCCTCGCGGCGCTCACGCGTGAAGTAATGCCGGATCTTATTGCGCGCCCGCGGGCTACGAACGAAGGTCAGCCAGTCTCGAGTCGGTCCGGCGTTCTCGGCCTTGGAGGTGAAGATCTCCACCACGTCGCCGTTCGCTAAGACCGACTCCAGGGGAACCAGGCGGCCATTCACCCGGGCACCAATGGTCTTGTTACCGACCTCGGTGTGAATCGCGTACGCGAAATCGATCGGCGTGGAGCCTTGTGGAAGTGAGATGACGTCGCCTCGCGGGGTGAAGGCGTAAACCTCGTTGGTGTTGATCTCGAAGCGCAGCGAGTCCAAGAATTCGCCCGGATCGGCAGTCTCACGCTGCCAGTCCAGTAGCTGCCTGACCCAGATCAGCTCGCCAGCATCGTCAGCGCCCTTGACCGGCAGCAGCGCTCCGCCTTTGCCTTCCTTGTACTTCCAGTGGGCCGCGACGCCGTACTCGGCACGACGGTGCATGTCGTCGGTCCGGATCTGCAGCTCGACGGGCTTTCCTTCTGGCCCGAGAACCGTGGTGTGCAAGGACTGGTACATGTTGAACTTCGGCATCGCAATGTAGTCCTTGAACCTGCCAGGCAGCGGGTTCCAGCGGACGTGGAGCACACCGAGCGCTGCATAGCAGTCACGGCTCGACTCGACCAGGATGCGCAGGCCCACCAAGTCGTAGATCTCCTGGAAGTCACGCCCCCGAACCACCATCTTTTGGTAGATCGAGTAGTAGTGCTTCGGTCGTCCCGTCACGGTTGCTTTGATCTTGGCGGCGCGGAGGTCGGCCTGCACCTGATCGATGACCTGCGAGAGGTATTGGTCCCGGCTAGGGGCCGCCTCGGCTACCAGGCGCACGATCTCGTCGTAGACCTTGGGATACAAGGTGCCAAATGACAGGTCTTCCAGCTCCCACTTGATGGTGTTCATGCCGAGGCGATGCGCAAGTGGGGCGAAGATCTCCAGCGTCTCGGCGGCAATCCGGGATTGTTTGTCTGGCCTGAGGTAATGCAGGGTTCGCATGTTGTGCAGCCGGTCGGCGAGCTTGATCACCAAAACACGGATGTCCCGGCTCATCGCGACGACCATCTTGCGGATCGTCTCGGACTTCGCCGACTCTCCGTACTTGACCTTGTCCAGCTTGGTGCAGCCGTCGACCAGCAGCGCGATCTCTTCGCCGAACTCGTGTGTGAGTTGGCCGAGGGTGTAATCGGTGTCTTCCACCGTGTCGTGGAGCAATGCGGCGCAGAGCGTGGCCTCCGTCATGCCCAGCTCGGCGAGGATCGTTGTCACCGCCAACGGATGCGTGATGAACTCGTCCCCGCTCTTGCGCATCTGACCGGTGTGCAGGCTCTCGGCCCTGCGGTACGCGCGCTCGACGAGTCCTAAGTCGGCCTTCGGGTGGTTGGCGCGGATGATCCGGAACAGCGGATCGAGAGCGGGTGTTTGGGGCCGCCCGGAACCGAAGCGTGCGATGCGCTGACGCATCTTGACCCGCTGCTGTTCAGCGCCGGCGCTGATTCTGCCGGGGAGGCTGGGGCTCGGCTCGCTAGCGTTATCGGTCTCGGGCTCCGGCAGAATGAGGGCCCGGCGCGGCTCATGGGCGACGTGGCCTCGCGGCCCTGGCGGCTTGGCGCCGTCGATTGACGACCGAATGGCCGCCCCGTGATCGCTCACAGCGCGTTCCTCCTCAGCAGGATGCCATTCTAGACAACAGGTTGCTTGCCTCCGCAGAAGTCTGCGCCGGATGGGACCAAGACCGCTGTTTTTCTTGCTGCGAGCGTCGGCATTGAGCGAGCGGCCATGTCAAATCGTGTCGTGAGGTTGGTCATGTCGCGATCAGCTTGCTTGCGCCGCTCGGTTTCGTCGACTTGCGCTGATGGTCTCTTTCTCAACTTCCTCAGCGGCGTGACGCACGACAACGACCTGGTCGCCCCCCTCCAATGCGGCAACCGTGGGGTCGTAGAAACGACGCAACGTCTTGTTGCGGACCACTGCAATTACCCGTTCTCCCGCGACCTCACCGGGAGAGCGGCCGATCTCCTCCTTCGTGACCGGCCGTTCCGCCACTTCTAGACCCTCGTTGCTCGACAGCAAGTCCTCGATTACCGCGCCGAGGTTTGGGCTGACCGCCGACAGCCCGAGGACACGTCCGACTGCTTCAGACGACGTCACCACCGCGTTTGCACCTGACTGACGCAACAGCGAGGCATTGTCGTCCTCACGTACCGCTACCACGACGTGCGCGCTGGGGTTCAACTGGCGCACAGTAAGCATGACGAGGATGGCCGAGTCATCGCGATCGACGGTGATGAGCACTTGGCGGGCCTTCATGATTTCGGCTCGGCGCAAGATCTCCCGGCGGGTGGCATCGCCTTCGATGGCGGCGTATCCGCGTACGTTCGCATCGGTAATGGCGGAGGGTCGGCTGTCGATGACAACCACCTGGCTGGGATTGGCGCCGTTGTTCTGAAGCGTCTCGACGGCACTTTTTCCCTTGGTGCCAAAGCCCACGACAACGACGTGATTACGCATCCGTTTCCTCCAGCGTGCGTCCTTGAACATCCGACGGCCATGATGCGCCAACACCTCGAGGGTCGTCCCGACCAAGAGCACGAGGAAGGCCACTCGCAAGGGAGTGACGATGATGGCACTCAAGACCCGGGCATGCGGAGCCACCGGCGTGATATCACCATAGCCCGTCGTCGTAATGGTCACTGTCGCGTAGTAGATGGCATCGATGAGATCGACTGTGCCGTCGTAGCTGTCGCGGTAAGAATCCCGATCGATCCACACCAGCAAGACCACGAGAGATAACAGCAGCAGCGCCAGCAGCCCGCGCCGCAACAGCTGGACTGCTGGTGATGAGCTACGAGCCGGCAGGCTGACCAGCGCCTCATTGGTCCAGGACCGACTCGACCCGTCTCGGCCCGCCGGTTCGGTGAGGCTCATGTGCCTACTTCTTCCGCTGACTTCGCGGTTTGTTCTGCGGTTGGGGACGCTTTGCTGCCCCCTCGCGATGTACCCCTTCGCGATGTGCCCCCTCGCGAGGCGACCGCACGTCGGGCTTGACGGCTACCTCGACCGGACCGACCCGCTTGGCGCCGTTGCCGGTAGCAGAACTCGGCTGCTCAAGTTCTGCGTTGCTAGGTTCGACCGCCTCGGCAAGGCTTGGGCGCGTCACCTCTGGGGCGGAGCTCGGGGAAGATGCGGTAGTCGCGGCCACCCGCTCCTTCTGGGCCTCCTTGGCGCGGCGGGCGCGGACCCGCGCCGCCAACTTCCTCATGTCGGGCTCTCGCTCCTTCATTTGAGCTAGGAGCGGTGTCGCGATGAAGATCGAGGAGTACGCACCCGACACCATTCCGACGAAAAGCGCTAGTGCGAGGTCCTTTAGTGGGCCCTCACCCAAGATGACGGCTCCCGCGAACAGCAGCGCAACAACCGGCAGAACACCGATGATGGTGGTGTTGATGGACCGGACCAGGACTTGATTGACGGCGAGGTTGGCAGCCTCGGAGTACGTCCGCGCAGTACTTGAGCGAATGTCACGGACATTCTCCCGGACCTTGTCGAAGACGACCACGGTGTCATAGAGGGAGTAACCGAGGATGGTCAGCACGCCAATCAACGTCGCCGGTGTCACGGTGAAACCCACGAGGGCATAGATGCCGATGGTCAAGACCAAGTCGTGAACCAGCGCGATAAGCGCAGCGGCCGACATCTTGGCGTCTCGGAAGTAGATCCCTATGACAAGCGCGACGAGCGCAAGGAACACCCCGAGCGCGATCAGTGCTCGCTCGGTGATCTGGCCGCCCCAAGAGGCTCCTATCAGGCTGTATGCCACCTGGTCGGGGGGGATGCCGACCTCGTTGGCGATCGCGGTCCGTACCTTGGGCACTTCTTCGGTCGGGTCCAGCGTGCGGGTCTGCACCCGGACCTGGTTGTTGCCGATGGTGTTGACGGTTGCGTCGTCGAGGTTGGGGACGCCGGAGTCGCGGAGCGCGTCCTTCATCGAGTCGACGGTCTGTGCGGTGACCGTAGTGGCCGCTTTGAAGTCCGCGCCGCCTTTGAATTCGATGCCGAAGTCCAACCCTCGCACTGCTAGCGCGAGAAGCGACACCGCAATAAGGATCGCCGAAACGATGTACCAGCGACGACGGTGCCCAATGAAGTCATAGGAGACTTCGCCGGTATAAAGGCGATGACCGATTGCGCTTAGCTTCGACATCAGGCCCCTTCCTCACTCACCGCTGCTGGACGTCCAACAGTTGGCCGGCGAGAGCGTGAACCTGGCAATGCCTGTACGCCGAGGTGCGCCGGATCGAGTCCGGAGAGTTTGTGGCCGCCACCGAAGAACTTGGTTCGGGCCAGCAAGGTCATCAGCGGTTTGGTGAAGAAGAAGACCACCAGCACATCGATGAGCGTGGTCAGGCCCAGTGTGAAGGCGAAGCCCTTCACTGCTCCTACTGCCAGCACGAACAACACCAGCGCCGAGAGCATTGAGACGGTGTCTGCGATCAAGATGGTCTGCCGGGCTCGCCGCCAGCCTGTTTCCACAGCGGTACGCAAACTACGACCTTCGCGTACCTCGTCACGGATGCGCTCAAAGAAGATGACAAAGCTGTCAGCGGTAATACCGATAGCGACGATGGCCCCCGCAATGCCGGGAAGATTCAAAGCAAAACCGACGGAGCTGCCGAGCAGCACCATGCAGGCGTAGGTGATGACACCGCCGATTGCGAGCGAGGCGACGACAACGATGCCGAGGCCGCGGTAGTACAAGAAGCAGTAACCAACAACCAGCGCGAGGCCGATGATGCCGGCGATAATGCCGGCACGCAGCTGCTCGCCACCCAGGGTTGCCGAGACGTTATTCACTTCGGAGACGTCGAAGGCCAGCGGCAGCGCACCGTACTTCAGCACGTTGGCCAGCTCCGTGGCACTCTTCTGAGTGAAGTTGCCGGAGATCTCAGCGCGACCACCGGGTATGGGCTCGTTGACCGACGGGGCCGAGATCGAGACTCCGTCCAAGACAATGGCGAACCGGTTCTGTGGATCGCTCTTTTGGGAAAGCTCTCGGGTGGCTGTTTCGAACGCCGCCGCGCCTTGGGGGTTGAACTCCAGGTTCACCACCCAGTTGACATTGTTCTGCGGGATGCCCGCGACGGCACTAGCCAGCTGATTGCCCTCGATGAGAGTCGGTCCGAGCAGATATTTCTCGGTCTTCTCCTGATTGCATGCGAACAGGCCTTGGTCGGGCACCTCAGTCACCTTGGTTTCACAGGTGAATTCGGCGAACGCCGACTGGCAACCTTCGGATGGTTGCCAATCCAGCGCCTGGTCAGGCGGAGTCCCTTTGCCATCTGCTGGGACGCAGGCCTTGTCCAGTGGGACCGGCGGAGCTGTCGGCAGGGCTGGCATTGGCTTGTTGTTGGGCTTGTTGGTTGCACTCGGTTCCGGAGGCTTGGCTTCCTCGGAAGTGCCCGCAGTAGGTTCACTGCTCGGTGGGGCCGTCGCTCCTTGAGTCGGCTCGGCTGACGCGCTCGGCTGCGCCGGCGGCTGTATCTGCTCAGCCGCGTAAACCGCCCGGAAACGCAGTACGGCAGTCTGGCCGACCAGGCGTACCAGCTCGTCCTGCTGCACATTCGGCACCGTGACGACGATCTGATTGTCGCCAGATGTCGTGACTTCAGATTCGCCTACGCCGAGACTGTCCACTCGGCTTTGGATGATCGACTTGGCCAGCTGCAGGCTGTTCGGATCCACTGTCCCGGAACCCGTGGTGTTCTTGGCGGTCAAGGTAATGGTGGTGCCGCCCCGGAGGTCGAGACCGAGCTTCGGGGTCCAGGTGCCGCTGACCGCAAGCAGGGTGATCAGTCCTGCCACCAGCACGGCCAAAGCGATCAGGATGCGGCCGGGATGACCAGTCGTCGTTGCCACTCGCGTGTGTGTCCTAGGGGTTCCTTGCTATCGAGAAAGCTCAGTCGGCGGTTTGCGGCTTCGAGTTGGTCGTTGTCGGGGAGTCCGGCTCGGTTGCAGGCTCGGTGCCAGCTGCCGCTGTCGGTTCCTCCACGGGACGCTCAGCCGGGAGCTCATGCGGTTCGGCTGTAGTCGCGTCTTCGGTGACCGTCTCTTCCTCGTCCAGCTCGTCTTGCTCCTCCAGATTGTCTTCATCCTCAGCTGTGACAATCCTGCTAATCGCCTGTTTGAGCACTGTGAGCTCAGCGCCCGGCGAAATCTCCAGCACAACCTGCTTTGATCCCACCGAAATTACGGTGCCGAATACACCGCTTGCCAACATCACTCTGTTCCCCGGGCTGAGCGTGTTCATCGTCTGCTGGATTGCTTGCTGGCGCTTCCGCTGCGGCCGCAAGATCAAGAAGTAGAAGGCCAGTGCTATTAGGACGATAAAGATCAGGGTTGAGTATTGCTGCATCGCTCCGGCATCCGATTGTGGGGTGCTGCGCAGCTTGCGCAGTACCAATGAATTGTTGTGTGAACGTTGTGCTGCGGTTAAAGGCACTGACCGCCGTACTCTACCTAGTCTGCGCCGAAAACCAGCATTACTCAGGTGAAGAGATCAGGACTGGCCTCTTGACCGGGTGGCGAACTTGGAGCGGCCAAGCCCAGGTGGTGCCAGGCCGCTGGAGTTGCCACCCGGCCACGCTGGGTGCGCATGAGAAAGCCCTGCCGGACCAGGAACGGCTCGGCGACCTCTTCAACGGTTTCGCGCTCTTCGCCAACCGCAATAGCAAGCGTAGACAGTCCGACCGGTCCGCCACCGAACCTGCGGCACATGGCATCGAGTACGGAGCGGTCCAGCCGGTCCAGGCCAAGTTCGTCCACCTCGTAAAGCTCTAAGGCGTCCATAGCGACCTCACGCGTCACTCGGCCATCTGCACGGACCTGGGCGAAGTCGCGTACCCGGCGGAGCAGTCGGTTCGCGATGCGCGGAGTGCCGCGAGAGCGGCGTGCGATCTCCACAGCGCCTATCGGCTCGAGCGGGACCCCGAGCAGCTCTGCGGAGCGGTGCAGGATGTGCTCCAGGGCGGGGGCGGCGTAGAAATCGAGCTGAGCGGTGAAGCCAAAACGATCGCGCAGCGGGCCGGGTAGTAGGCCGGCCCGGGTAGTCGCCCCGACGAGAGTGAAGCGTGGGATATCGAGAGGAATGGCAGTCGCTCCTGGCCCTTTGCCCACAACGACATCAACGCGAAAATCCTCCATCGCGAGGTACAGCATTTCCTCGGCGGGGCGGGACATCCGGTGTATCTCGTCGAGGAAGAAAACCTCACCGTCCACGAGGCCCGACAAGATCGCCGCAAGGTCACCAGCATGCTGAATGGCGGGTCCGCTCGAGATACGCAGCGGGGCATTCATCTCGCTGGCAATGATCATCGCGAGGGTGGTCTTGCCGAGGCCGGGTGGGCCGGAGAGCAGGACATGGTCCGGTACCCCCCCGCGGTGCCGGGCAGCCTGGAGAACCAGGCCGAGTTGGTCGCTGACCCGCGGCTGCCCCTCGAAGTCAGCGAGGGTGGTGGGTCGGAGTACGGATTCGGCGGCACGCTCGGCAGGGTCGGCATAGGGACGCACGAGCGCGGCGAGGTCCTCATCGCTCACATGACTCACTGGCGTTTACCTCTACCGTCGGGCCAAGGTTTGCAGCGCGGCTCGCATCAGGACCGCGATGTTGATCTGTGGGTCCTGATGCGCCAGCTGCTCGACCTCATTGCAGGCAGCATCGGCGTCTTTGGCCGACCAGCCCAGGCCCTGAAGTCCCTGCATCACTTGTCCGCGCCACGCTGCGGGTGGGCCGGCCGACGGCGGGGACTCCTCGGCCGGGGCAATCGTGTTGATCTTGTCCTTCAGTTCGATGACGATGCGTTGTGCCCCCTTGCGACCGATGCCAGGCACCTTGCATAGCTGGACCAGGTTTTCGGTGGCAATGGCGCTGCGCAACTCTTCTGGAGTGAGCACTGCGAGCGCTGTCTGCGCCAACTTGGGCCCCACACCGGTCGCCGTCATAAGAAGCTCGAAGAACTCCCGCTCATCGGTGGACGCGAAGCCGTACAGCGTCAGCGAGTCCTCCCGGACAACTAGCGACGTCGCAAGGGTTGCTTGCTGACCCAGCCGAAGTCCGGCCACCGTGTTGGGCGTGCACACCGCCTGAATGCCGAAGCCGCCGACTTCGATGACTGCCGAGGTTGGACCGACCTGAGCGACCACCCCTGTTAGCTGAGCAATCACTTCCGCTCCCTCGAGGGTGGATGGGCCGATCTACCGAAGGCGCCTCGCTGGCGCCCGGCAGGATTCGCCGCAGCTTCCACCGCCGCATTGAGCCGCGCTGTGGTACTGCCACGCCATACATGACAAATGGCAAGTGCCAGGGCATCGGCTGCATCGGCAGGTTGCGGCACATCCTCAAGCTTGAGAATCCGGCTCACCATGACGCCGACCTGTTCCTTGGAGGCGCGGCCGGAACCGGTGATGGATGCCTTGACCTCGCTAGGTGTATGCAGGCTTACCGGAATTCCATGCCTGGCTGCCACCAGCATCGCCACCCCGGCGGCCTGCGCGGTGCCCATCACGGTCTGCACATTGTGTTGGGCAAACACCCGTTCAATGGCGACAGCTGTTGGCCGGTAGCGGGCAATCCAGCTGTCGATCTTCTCTTCAATGACCACCAGACGACGTGCGACATCCAGGTCGGATGACGTACGGACGACATCGACGGCAACCAGCAACGGCTGACGGCCAGGCACCCCGTCGACCACGCCCAGACCGCATCTGGTCAGGCCCGGGTCGATCCCCAGTACCCGCATGCGTTCCCCCAGCTGCCGCGTGACCGGATCGCCCACGCGATCCCCCTTGCCCCGGAATAAACGAACAGATGTTCGGCAGCTTATGTGGTGCCCCCTGACGTCAGCGACCGCGACACGCTGTCCGTTCGCAACTAGTGTTGCAGCCGCCGTCATTGTCCAGCGCGCGGTCTCCGGATCTGCTCCTAGGCCGGCAATGCCGGCCATTCGTTCGCAAGCACGCTGAAGACGCTCGAATCCCGCCAGCCGTCGCGAATCTGCATGGTGTGGCGCAACTGTCCCTCGAATGTCATGCCAACCTTTTGGAGCACGGCGGCAGAAGCGAGGTTCCGTGGGTCGCAGGTGGCCATGACACGGTGGAGATTCATGGATTCGAAGGCAATTCCGAGCAGTGCTCGGGCGATCGCTGTGCCAACACCGCGGCCCCAGTGGTCAAGGTGCACGACATAGCCGATCTCGCCCTGGCGCCATCCACGACTCGAGATCCTGAGCTCGCCAAGCCCGACCGCCATTCGCTGCTCCTCGGCGATCCAGACGTAACGATCCTGTGGATGATGGCTCCATTGGCTAACCGCCTGAGCGACGAAGGCCTTGGTTTCGGCGGGTGTGTTGGGTCCCCATGCCTGGTATCGGCACGCTTCAAGGGTCGAAGCCCACTCGTGGACAGCGGGCCAGTCGTCGAGGTCGATCGGGCGCAATGCGATATCAGGCACCGTGTCATTCGACTCGTCCTGCGGCACTAGCCGATGCTAGCCAGTACCTCGTCTGATGCGTCGAAGTTCGCGTACACGTTCTGGACATCGTCGGAGTCCTCGAGCGCGTCAATGATCTTCATCAACTTCTCGGCCGTTGCGGCGTCGACCTCTTGTGTGTATTGCGGCACAAAGGACACCTCGGCCGACTCGTAGTCAAGCCCTGCCTCCTGGACCGCGGTGCGTACCGCCACAGTGTTGCTTGGGTCGGTGATGATCTCGAAGGTGTCACCAAGATCATTGATCTCTTCCGGATCAGCATCCAATGTTGCCTCAAGAAGATCATCTTCGGTGATGCTGCGGACGTCTTGCTGCTTGGCGACGAGCACTACGCCTTTGCGATTGAACATCCGGGCCGTGGAGCCGGCGTCTGCCATGGTTCCGCCGTTTCGCGTTACCGCGACCCGTACGTCAGACGCTGAACGGTTCCGGTTATCAGTGAGGCACTCGATGAGCAATGCCACGCCGGCCGGTCCGTACGCCTCGTACATCAACGTCTCGTAGTCGGCACCGCCGCCTTCGGCTCCGGAGCCGCGCTTGATCGCGCGGTCGATGTTGTCGTTGGGGACCGAGCTCTTCTTGGCCTTCTGTATTGCGTCGTACAGGGTCGGATTTCCGGCCGGGTCGGCACCCCCAACTCGAGCCGCGACCTCGATGTTCTTGATCAGCTTGGCGAATAACTTGCCGCGGCGGGCATCGACGACAGCTTTCTTGTGCTTGGTCGTAGCCCACTTGGAGTGACCGGACATATGCGAAATCCTAACTGGCTGCTGACTCTGGGTCGTTTCTGATCACAAGCGTCCAGAAGGTCGAGTCTGGCTGCGTATCCGGGTCGTTTGCGATCACAAGCGCCCAAATGCACTGAGCGCCGCCAAGTGAGGCAGTGACTTTTTTTCAGGAACTTGTCCACAGATTGCCACTGACCACCTTACGAAGGAGCGCATCGGGCCTCCAGACTCCTCGCCATGGGCCTTGCACAGCAGAAGTACGCACTCGACATCCGTCATCCATTCACTCGCGCCGACGCCCGAGCAGCCTGCATCACAGTGAAGGAATTGACAAGCAGCCGGTACCAGAAGGTCTTCTACAACCTTCTATGTAAGCGCCGATGTCGTGATCACACCGCAGATTCGCGCTCGAGCGGCATTGCACCTGGCCGATCCCGACAGCTATGCGAGCCATCACACAGCTGCTGAGCTATGGGGCCTACCCGTCCCTCACAATGACCAGACTCATATCACTGTCCCGGAACACGGTGATCGGCTACGGCGCAAGGGCGTGAAGTCTCATCTCGGGCAGGAAGCTGCCCGCAGAACGATACGAACGGGAATCCCAGCGTCCACCCCGGAGCAGACCTTCATCGATCTTGCCGCCTTTGGGGGTGAATCTGGTCGATCTAGTGGTGCTGGGCGACGCGATGCTCAAAGCCAAGCTCACAACGGTCCCGGGTCTTATGAATGCGATCGAGTCGTGGGCTCGATACGGTACGCGGCTCGCGCTCCGCGCCGCTCGGCGCGGGGTCTATAGCGAGCCGCAGCGCACACTCGAGCGGGTACGCGATGCGCTGCGCGAGCGGGGCGTGAAAGGTGCGGTCGCGGTTCAAGAATGATTGGCGCCGCCACTCCCCAACGACGGCATGATCGATGCCGGTCAACCGATTGAGACATTCCGGGCGCTTGTGATCACAGACGACCGAAATCCAAGCCGAAACGAGGCCATCTGGGCGCTTGTGATCGCAACGACCCAGCTGAGTTACAGAAATCTCAGCGCCGCCAGATTTGCAGCTCGGGCAGCTTGCCGCCCTTAGCTGGCGGATCGCTCTGCTGCCAGATGCGCCGCCAGCTAGCGGAGGGCGGCTCCGGCGCCACCGCTAAGCCGCGCTGGGTCTTCCACCAGGTCGCGGCATCCTCAGCAAGGAGTTGCTTCACCGCGTCGGCGATCTTGGTGTCAAACTCGTTTGCCGCCTCGCCGGCTCCGGGCATCATCGGCATCCCATACCGCACAGCTACCCGCGGACGCCCCGGGACCGGCCAGTAGCTTCCTCGAGGCATGGCCGCGTACGTGCCGAGGATCCCCACTGGGACAACAGGCACCTGACCCTCGATCGCCAGCTCGGCGGCGCTGGGCTGAAACGGGCGAACGAATCCGTCACTAGACCGTGTCCCCTCAGGGAAGATGACCACAGTCCAGCCCTTCGCCAGCAATTTGCCCGGCGTAGGAGTCAATCCACCGTCGCCCTGGTCGATCGGAAGAGCCCCAATCGGAAAGGCCCCAATCGGAAAAGCATTGAACACAAGGGCCGATGCACCGGTCCGCACCCAGCTGTCGAAGAAGTAGCCGCTTGCCACCCCGACCGCGGTGCGGCGGCGCCGTTTGGCCGGCAATGTCGATACCAGCACGGCCGTGTCCAGATGCGAGGCGTGGTTGGCCACGATCAAGGCGGGCCCGTCCAGCTGACGAAGCTCGTCGAGGCCGTAGACCTCTACGGCCAGCTCCTTCCGCATTACGTTCTTGACACCGACTACTTGGACAAACTCACGCAGGCCACGCATCGGAGCTAACCGCGCCCAACCCGTCTGCCTTACCGGCTGCCGGTTCTTCATCTGACGTCAACCAGGATCTGGGGCGGGCTGTGCAGATAGCTGATTGACGGCGCATTGCCGACCGTTGACGCCACGATTTCAAGGGCGTCGGCCAGTGTGGAAGCAGCCCGAAAACCCATCCGAGCTGCGCTCTCTCGATCAGCGCCCACCCAGACAATGTCGTTGCAGTGCTGTTGGGCTGCCGCGATCTGATACCACACATGCATCGGGTGGACGCCGTGGAACGCCTGGCTGGTGCGGTACAGGTGGACATACCACGAGTCACGAGCGAACTTTTCCTCATAGTCGGTCGAGATCTGCTGCGCGTCGGTCGTAACGGTCAGCACGTCGGCAAAGAAGTCGACATAGGAGGGATGGTGCAGCGGGGAGAATTCCGCCTGCAACGGGTGGTACACGATCAAGGCACCACCAGGGCGTACGAATGGCGTGCCGCTATGGGAGCCGAACGAAGCCGCGAGCGCACTCCAAGCAGCAAGGATCGGATTGATCACCGAGTCGACGCTGTACGGCGTCTGCGCACTGACCCCAAGAAGACCAACGTCTGCCGGCGCAGGCACCTCGACGAGTTGTTGGGCAGTTACCTGTGCGGAGCTCGCCTTGTGGACTGCGGCCGGCGCCCCGGCAGTCACCAAGGTTGCGTGGTAGTCGGCTTCGGTACGGTTCATCAGACGCCGACGGGCGCGTGGCGGCGTCCATTCCAGACCACGGCGCACCGCGAACCACGTCGCCCTGTCCTTGAGCGTCCACTCCCATTCACGCCCACTCAGAAACTCCAGTGGCGGGGCAAGAACGTCGTTGTCCAACACCGCATCAATCTCGAAGACCGGTACGGCAGCTGAGACTAAATCCGCAATCTCAGCCGCAGCGGCGTCGCGACCCTGGCCCTGCAGGCCGCAAAGCTGGCCGATCGTCGCGGTAGAGCCGAGGCCCGCAGCAATCTCTGCCGCGCCACGGCGGCGCGAGCTATCGGCCAAATGCACGAAGATCAACAAGTCTGAATTGGCAACCCGAGCGTTCAAGGCGACCTCGCCGGCCGTCGTGCTGCCGATGCTGACCAAGTTGTCGGCATCCTCAGCATCGTGATTGGTCAGGAGCCCATCGGCGTAGAAAGATCGAAAGACGCGCTCACCGACGATGTATTCCAGTTCTTCTGCGGTCATCCGCCGGTTTAATCCATTCGCACTGACGAGCGCGACATCGTCTACCCCGGCTGCCGCAGCCCGAGTCAAGACCGCCTCGATCACCTTTCCGCGGATGTCGGGCCGCCGCATTCTCGGTGTAGGCGTACCAATGTCGTCGAAGGCGATCGTCAACCGCATTGCAGGTTGCAGCAGGGCCGCCAGCGGCTCTGACTGGAGCGGCGCGTCGAGGGCGGCATTGATCGCCTCAACGAGATCCGGGATACGAGGCAACGACTCGACGGGATAGATCACCCGCGTGCCAAGGGGAAACTTCTCAAGACGAAAACGATCACCATCAGGCACCAGCAGTGGCGGTGTGCGATCGTCGACCTCGAGAACGAAGCCGGGTCGGCCCATCTACCAATCTCCTTACGTCGGCAGCGCCCAGCGCGGCGTGATCGGCTTGATCTTCCACTCCACCACCGACCACTGGTTGCGCGTGGCGGCCCGCATGAGGGCAATGTCGGGACTGACGGCGACCGCGTTGCCCACAGTCTCCAGCATCGGTAGATCTGAGTGGGAGTCTGCGTAGGCAAAGCTACGGTCGAGGGCGACCCCATGTTGGGTCGCATAGTGCTTCAGCCACGCGGCTCGAGACTCCCCGACTACCGGCGGACCGGTCAGGAAGCCGGTGCAGCGGCCCTCCTCGTCAACTCCAAGATCAGCGGCGACGATGACATCGAACAGCGGCTGGAGCGGTCGGGTCAGCGGGCGCACTACCCCGGTTACGAGAATCGTGGTGTGGCCGGCGGCACGGTGCTCCCGAATTCTTCGGACGGCCTCGGGGGAAAGCCGGCTCAAAATGTGCGGCGCCAGGGATGTATCGACGAAACGCTCAAGCGCGGCCAGGTCTGCGCCGCGGTAGCGGCGGTAGACGGCTCGCAGGAAGGTGCCGCGATCTCGTTGCTCAGCGCGAAGGTAGGACGGAAGGTGTCGCATCACTTGGCCGACCTCGGCCAGCTGCTGGGTGCGCGGTAGCTCCGGCAGTCGAGCCCACAGATATTGTTCGATGACATTGGTGGACATGATCGTGCCGTCGAGGTCGAAGATCGCAAGCGCCGCCGATCCTGCGGTGTCATTGTCGAGGTCCTTCATCGTGGTTGGCCGGTTGCCGCGCTTGCGTCGGATTGCGTCCATCCGGCGTACCGGTGCGGTGATCGATGGACAGTGCACCTCTTGGATGTAGGTCTTCCAGTCGTAGACCGACGTGTCGAAGGCGAACGCTGCATGATCTTCAGAGTGCAGCGACTGAGTGAGGGCGAGGGTGTTGTCGTCGACAAAGTGCAGCTCGGACTGCGCGTACTCCTTATAAAGCGAGTGATAACGCCGCAGGAAATCCAGCCGGACTCCGGTCCGATCGAGGTCTTTGGCGATCTTGCGTGTTCGGTCTGAACGCGGCGCCTGGGCCAGCATCCGCTCCGCCATCTTGTGAGCGCGTTCCGAGGTGGAGAGCAGCCGCTCGATCGAGGACGCGCCGGGGAACTTCCACTGCGGCAGCCGGGCGGCTCCCCGTGGACCGCCCTCGAATGGATGAGCGACGAAGTACGCGCGGGTGTAGGTATACATATCCTTGAACGTCAGTGGGTTCCGGGCGCCCGAATTTATGTGGTAGTACTCCGGAGTCCCGATTTCTGGCTGAGTAGCGCAGACGGCGAGGATGGCGTTCACGACATGATCGCACGGCACTATGTCGACAACAGCTTCCGGCGAAGCGGGAAATTCCGGGAGCTCACCTCGCCCGTACGCCAAGATCAGCGGCTCAGCCATCTTGAAGCCCTCGATCCAGCCGGGATACGGATGCAGCCAGGAGGACTCGACGATCGCCGGCCGGACGATTGATACGTGCAGGTCGCGTCCGACATCGGTGACCACCCGCTCGCCCAGGGCCTTGGTGAAGGTGTAGACGTCGGTCCAGCCCAGCGAACGAGCGCGCTCGGTACCAGCCTTGACGAGCTCGGCGTCCACCCACGCCATGCGGCGCCGCTCGGTGTCGGCTGCGGTTGTCAGAAATCCCGCCTGGCGATGCTCCCGCTCAGCTTCCTTGCGAAGTCTTGCGAGCTGTGCCGAGGTACGCGACTCCGCCTCGATCAGGTCTCGCATGGCGATACCGGCAGCAGCCTCGGCGTCATAGTCGATGTCGTGAACATGCGGTGCCTCGGGGATCGCGCCACGGCGTCGACCAGCTGTGTACGCGGTGGAGATATGCACATAGTGCGGCACCTTGCGCCATTCGCCGCGCTCGTCGGCAATAGCCTCCAGCATGCGATTCATCAGAGCCTTGGTGCCGATCACATTCGTCGTGAACGCCTGGTCAATCGGTGGGTCGAAGGAGACATCGCCGGCGCAGTGCACCACGATGTCGAGATCAGCCGGCAGCTGCGGCACATTTGGCAAGTCGCCTTCGATGATCTCGACCCGGCTGTCGAGCAGTTCCGCAGCCCCTCCAGCAGCATCCCGAACCTCGGTAAAGATCGGCTTCTTGACCAGCGCAATCATGCGATCATGAGCACTGGCTGAGCCCTTACGTCGCACCAGCACAACAGGCGTGGTGTCCGGCAGCTCAGTCAAGATCTTCCACAGCAGCTGCTCGCCGATGAAACCGGTGACACCGGTCATCACGATCTTCTTGCCGGCGAGCAAGTCCCGCAACCGCCCATCGAGCCGTTGCACGCTAGGGCGGCGTTTGATTGCGTCGCTCGCTGCGCTAGCTCCGCGGTGAGTCTCGGCGGGCACTGCACTCATAGGCTGTTGCTTTCTGAGCTGCTATTGAGCTGCGCTGCCGCGAGCGCCTCTTCGAGGCTGAACCGTCGCAGGTAGAGCGCGCTGCCGATGATGGCACCTTCCACCCCGATGTCGACCATGGCACGGAGCGCGAGGATGTCTTCCAGATTCGAGATCCCACCGCTGGCGACGACCGGCTTCTCCGTTTCTTCACACACCTGGCGGAGCAGCTCCAGGTTCGGACCGCGCAGCATGCCGTCGGCCGCAACGTCGGTCACCACGAAGCGCGCACAGCCCGCATGGTCTAGCCGGTGCAATGTCTCGAACAGATCGCCGCCCTCGCGAGTCCAGCCACGGGCCGCCAGCTTCCTCCCTCTGACATCTAGCCCAATGGCGATGCGCTCCCCATGGTGATCAATGATTTCCTCGCACCACTCCGGACGCTCCAGCGCTGCCGTACCAATATTCACCCGCGCGCATCCGGTCGCCAGTGCCCGTTCCAGGGACTCATCATCGCGGATACCGCCGGACAGTTCGACGTTCAGCCGCAGATGGGAGGTCAGCTCGGCGATGATTTCGGCATTGTTGCCACGCCCGAAGGCGGCGTCTAAATCGACCAAGTGGATCCATTCGGCCCCTGCGTCCTGCCAATGTTGGGCAGCAGCGCGGGGGTCACCGAACCGCTTCTCAGAGCCGGCGCGGCCCTGGACCAGCTGCACCGCCTGCCCTCCGGCGATGTCGACCGCAGGCAGCAGGACCAGCCGGTCCGCCCGAGCTGTGGCCTGTGAAGGACTTGCCGAATGCACCAGAAGACCCTATCGCCCGCCGAGCGTTAGGCCGGACGCTTGGACTTGGGCAGCTTGGCAACGATCAAGTTGTACGAGGTGTCGATCAGGTCCTTGATTTCGTCAGGAGCAATCGTCCCGTCCAGCTGGAACGTGTTCCAGCCGTGCTTGCCGATGTAGGCCATCTTGGACGCTGCACCCTGATAGCGGTCCAACAGCAGGTCGGCAGTCTCGCGGTCCCCGCACTTCAAACCGATCGCAGTCTCGTTTCCGAGAAAAGCGAAGATCTTGTTCCCAACCTTGGCGACCACGTCACCCTCCCAGGGCTCGTCTTGCCACGCGCCAGGTTTGGCGAGGCAGTAGTCGAGCCACCGTGTCCGGCTCACCATTCGATCACCATGTCACGCTCACAAGATTGAGACCCAGTTGCCGATCAGTCGAGCACCGGCGTCACCAGACTTTTCGGGATGGAACTGGGTCGACCAGAGCGGGCCGTCTTCTATCGCAGCGACGAACCGGTCCCCGCCGTGCGCGGCCCAGGTAACCGTCCGTTCCGGAGCCGCCGGCAGCGCGCGTACGCCGTAGCTGTGCACGAAGTAGAAGTGTTCGGATTCAACGCCTGCAAACAGCCGGCTGCCGTCGGCCGCTTGCACGGTGTTCCATCCCATGTGCGGGAGCCGCTCGGCATCCAGACGCTCAACCAGCCCTGGCCAGATGCCGCAGCCTTCGGCGCGTACGCCGTGCTCGATACCCGCCTCGAACAGCACCTGGTGACCCACGCAGATGGCAAGCGTCGGTCGCCCGTGACTGCGCCGCTCGGCGATGATCTCTGGTCCGCCAACCGCAGCCAGGCCCGCCATGCACGCGGCGAACGCGCCAACTCCCGGCACCACCAAACCATCGGCCGCCACGGCGAGCGCCGCATCGCTGGTCACGGTGACGTCTGCGCCAGCGCGGGCAACCGCACGCTCGGCGGAGCGGATGTTGCCAGAGCCGTAGTCCAAGACCACAACGTTCCTCCGCACTGCGAGCGTCGGTCGCGCGAGCAGTGCCAAAGACTCCGTCACAGGGCTCCCTTGGTGCTTGGCACCCCTTCCACCCGAGGGTCGTACGCAATCGCATCGCGGAGTGCGCGAGCCAGGGCCTTGAACTGGCACTCGACGATGTGGTGAGGGTCGCGACCCGAGATCACCGTCATGTGCAAACAGATCTGAGCATGGAAGGCGAGCGTCTCCATAACGTGGCGAGTCAGTGAGCCGACATACGGCACGCTGCCAGGAGCTCCGCCGCTTCCCGAGGAGCCGCCGATCAGCACGTACTCCTGTCCGGCCGGCTCACCGGTGTGCACGCAGTACGGTCGGCCAGATACGTCAACCACCGCCTGCGCCAGAGCCTCGTCCAGCGGCACCAGCGCACTTCCGAATCGCCGAATCCCGCTCTTGTCGCCGAGTGCGGAGCGGATCGCCTGGCCCAGCACGATTGCCGTGTCCTCGACAGTGTGGTGGGCATCGATGTGCCAGTCCCCAGCGCTTTCCACCTCGAGGTCGATCAGGGAATGGACGGCAAAGGCGGTCAGCATGTGGTCGAAGAATCCCACTCCGGTCGAGATCTGAGTACGGCCGCTGCCGTCTAGATCGAGGCTCACCCTGACCTTTGACTCCGAGGTCTGCCGTTCCAGCGTTGCGGTACGGGACTCGGTCATGGAATCTCCTTGTTGGTTTCGGTTTCGAGCACTGCACCCGGAGAAAGCAACGGGGCCAGTGCGTCCTTGAAAGCCTGCATCTCCGCCGGAGTCCCGGCCGATACCCGCAACCAGCCTTCCGGTCCGGTTTCCCTAATCAAGACGCCACTGTCCAGCAGCGCCTGCCACACCGCATGTCGGTCGCCAAATCGGCCGAAAAGAACAAAGTTGGCGTCTGATTCTGCAACCTGCAGCCCTTGCGCGGCGAGCCACTCTGCAAGATCATCGCGAGCCTGCCGGAGCTGATCGACCTTGGCCAGCATCTCGGGCGCATGGGCCAAGGCGACCCGAGCTGCGGCCTGGGTGAGGGCTGACAGGTGATAGGGCAGCCGTACGATCCGGAGCGCTTCGATGAACGCCGGAGCCGCTGCGAGATAGCCCAGTCGGCCGGCCGCGAAAGCAAAAGCCTTCGACATAGTCCGGCTCACCGCGAGCCGCGGATAGTCCGGAAGCAGCTCGAGCGCGCTGGGAGTGCCATTTCGAGCGAACTCGTAATAGGCCTCGTCAATGACAACAACACCGGGCGCGACATCGCAGATAGCCCGAAGGGTGTCCAGGCTCACAGCGGTGCCGGTGGGGTTGTTCGGGCTGGTGATCAACACCACAGCGGGCCCGATTTCCCGCACTGCGGTCCGCGCGGCATCGGGATCGATGGTGAAGTCGTCGCGTCGCGGCGCGGTGCACCACTCGCTGTGGGTATCGCGGGCGTACTCGGGATACATCGAGTACGTCGGCGCGAACGAGAGCACTCGCCGGCCTGGCCCGGCGAAGGCCATCAGCACGTGCAACATCACCTCATTGCTGCCATTGGCGGCCCAGATCTGATCAGCGGCCAATCCGTGACCGAGGTAACGAGCCAGGTCACCACGCAACCCGAGTGCGTCACGCTCGGGATACCGGTTCATCGATCGCCCAGCCTCCGCGACAGCAGCAGCAATCTTGTTGATCACCTGCTCACTCGGCGGGTAGGGATTCTCGTTGACGTTGAGACACACCGGAACGTCGAGCTGGGGCGCCCCGTACGGTTTCTGACCGACAAGCTCAGGTCGGATGGGCAGTTCCTCGAGCGCCGGACCAGCCCATTTCGCCTGCGTCATCACCGGGTACGCGTCGATGGGAAGAACCTCCGAGCGATGGCGGCACCGTGAGCGGGTAGATCTTCGGCGTCGGCAAACACCTCTACCCTCCGAGCCACGTCTTCAAATGCAGCCTGGGTGTAGCTGACAACGTGCATCATCTTGAGGAAGCTGCGCACGTTCAGCCCCGAGGAGTGACAGGCGCACCGCCCGGTCGGCAGCACATGCGTACTGCCGGCGCAGTAGTCGCCGAGCGAGACCGGCGACCACTGCCCAACGAAAACGGCACCCGCGTTGGTGATCATGGACGCTACTTGCTCCGGGTCAGCAGTCTGGATCTCCAGATGTTCTGCTGCGTAGCCATTGGCGACCTCGATGGCCTGCCCGATGTCGTCCACCATCACGATGGCGGATTGCCGACCTGCCAAGGACTGCACGATGCGTTCCACATGCTTAGTCGCCGGAACCTGAGCCGACAATTCAGCCTGCGTGCCCTCGGCCAGCTCGTCGGAGTCAGTGATCAACACCGCGGCTGCCAGCGGATCATGCTCGGCTTGGGAGATGAGATCCGCGGCCACATGGACAGGATCGGCGGTGGCATCGGCAAGCACCGCGATCTCGGTCGGTCCGGCCTCGGAGTCGATGCTGACGCGCCCCTTGAGCAGCCGTTTCGCCGCGACGACGTAGATGTTGCCGGCGCCGGTGATCAAGTCGACTTGCCGGCAGAGGTCGGGGACGCCGTACCCGAACATGGCGATCGCTTGCGCGCCACCGACCGCATAGACCTCATCGACGCCGAGGATGTGGCAGAGCGCCAGGATGTTGGGATGCGGCAGTCCGCCAAACTCAATCTGTGGCGGTGAGGCGAGCGCAATCGAGGGTACGCCGGCAACCTTCGCCGGCACCACGT
>Ga0307277_10000064_pt1 | contig 32174 bp, 25 predicted proteins | sample ER_DNA_116_FD_194473 | JGI IMG/M metagenome (GOLD analysis project Ga0307277, IMG submission 194473) | Bulk soil microbial communities from the East River watershed near Crested Butte, Colorado, United States - ER_DNA_116 | ecosystem: Environmental > Terrestrial > Soil > Floodplain | place...
CCAATTACGGTCGCGCGGATATTGCATGTCGACCGACGCCGCGGCAAGGACAGCCATCCACATGTTTTCTACGGTGGACCGATTCCCGTTTCACCAGGACCGCTAAGGGAGATCGCGGGTGTTCAAAATCCTGCATTTGAACGAATGTCCGGTCGGTCCGATGGCTGGGGGACGGGGCGAGCAGGTCAAGTTGATCAATCAAAGCCTCGGCACGGATAAGCTCGACGTGCATTTCAACCGGTTGCTGGCCGGCGGATCGCGCGGCAAGCGGCATCACCACACCACCGCCGACAACGTCTACATTGTCAAGCGCGGGGAGGGCACGCTTACGGTCGACGGAGAGACCCACATCATCCGCGAGAACGATGTGGTCTATATTCCCGCCGGCATGGTCCATTCACTGGCCAATCTGAGCGACGACGTATTCGAGATTTTCGAAATCTACGCGCCAGCCGGAGCGCGATTCGATTTCGTACTGGATGAGTGAAAGGCCAAACTCATCGGCTAAACGACACATGACCGACGGCAAAGGCGTCCTGTTTGTCCCCTACCACGACACGCTCGGCTTGCTCGGCGTCGAGGATGCGCTACGCATCTGCGAGGAAGTCTATGGCATGCACGCCCGCGGCAGCGTGGTGTTGTCGTCGCCGCCAAGCTTCAAGCTCGACGTGGCGCAAGAGTTCCATAATCATTGGCACGTGAAGTCCGTATTGCTGAAAGAGGTGCCCACAACCGGGGTTCGGCTTTACAACTATTACGACGACGGTGTGCGTAACACGGTCGGCGATCTCGGCTGCACGCGTTACATCGTGCTGTCCGATCCCCATAGCGGCGAGCCGGTTGCGATCGTCGACGAGCATTGGAGCTACGCCATCCGCAGCGCGGCGGCAGCGACGCTCGCCTGCAAGTGGCTTGGCCCAAGACACCCGAGCATTTTGGGCATCGTCGGCGTCGGCACGATGGGGACGAATTCGCTGCGCTGCCTGTGCAGCATGTACAAGTTCGAGGAAATCCGTTGCACCTCGCGCCGGGCAGAAACGCGCGCGGCGTTCGCACGCAAATGGTCGCAGGCGCTCGGAATCGCGGTCGTGCCTATGGATTCGATCGAAGCCGTCGTGCGGGGCGCCGACATCGTAGTCGGCGGCACCACGTCGGGCGAAGTCGTCAGCCGCGAGCCGTGGCTCAAACGCGGCTCGACCTTTATCTCGCTCGCACGGCGGGAGCTCGATCCGGCCGGCTGGGCGAAGATGGACAAGGTCGTCGTCGACAGCTGGGAGTTCAACATGCTGCAGCGCGAGTTCAAACTTGCGGTGGAGTCAGGCCTGTTCTCGCGCGAGCAGCTCCACGCCGAGATTCACGAACTCGTATCAGGCGCAAAGAAGGGCCGGGAGCGCGATGACGAACGGATTCTCATCCACACTTGTGGCCTCGTGTCGCAAGATGTGGCGCTGGCACACTTCTTGTATCGAAATGCGCTCGAGAAGGGCCTAGGCTTGTGGCTGCCGAGGGCGCGCTGAGGAGAGGCGAGGGAGAACGAGATGAACGGAAAGCCGCGGATCAATCGACGCGGTTTCTTGCGCAACGTGGGCAGCGCCGCGATCGGCGCGGCGGCGTCGGCGAGCCCGCTGCGCTCGACGAGCCGGGCGCAGGAGAGGTTTCCCGCCCGCGAGATCAACTGGATCATCTATCAGGCGCCCGGCGGCTCGATCGACACGACCGCGCGTATCATCCAACCTTACCTCGAAAAGAATGGGGTCAAGACCAGTCTTGACTATGTGCTGGGGGCAGGCGGCCGCGTTGCGCGCACGAAGCTCCATACAGCGCGTCCAGATGGCTACTTGATGATGACGGAGTCGGCGCCAGGCGGCGCCATCGACGAGGTGATCGGGCGGGCGGGATACAAGGCGAGTGACTTCATCGCGATCTACGGATGGAGCGTCGTGAGCTGGCAACTTTGCGTAAAGAAAGACTCGCCGATTCAAACCTTCCAGCAATTCGTCGATGAGTGCAAAAAGCGTCGCGTGGTCGTGGGCACCATCGGACGTTCGGGATCGAGCCATATCCAGCTCGCCGCCCTGCAGAAGGAATTGAACCTGCCGTTCGGCATGGTTCATTTCGAGGGCTCGGGCAAAGCCTATCCTGCGGTCATGGGCGGTCATGTCGACGCAGCGATCAGCGGACCCGGATCCGGCTCGCGCATGCGCGAGAGCCTGCATTTTCTTGCGGTCACCGGCGAAGAGCGCGAGAAGGCCCTGCCCGAAGTGCCTACGCTGACGGAATTGGGCTTTCGGGTCACCCCCATCGATCAGATCTGGTACGCCATGGCGACGCCCAAGGTACCCGATGATCGCATCGCCGCGTTGTCGAGCGCGTTCGCCAAGGCGTTCGAGGATAAAACTCTGTGGGAGCAGATGCAGAAGGCCGGCGAATATCTAAAGCTGCTTACCCGCCCGCAGGTCGAGGCGATGGTCGGCAAACAGGCCGAGGTGATCGAAAAGTACAAGGACCTGTTGGGCTGAAGCGCCCTGCCGCAAGGTCAGTCATTGAATGTCGACGGATAGCAGAGGTTATTGGCGCGAAGAGTTCTTCCTGGTTGCGCTTCTCCTTCTGTTCTTCATTGCGATCGTTGCGCTCTCCTACCACATCCCCTTCGACGCACGTCTCTTCCCGCTCCTCATCGGGAGCGCCGGCATCCTGCTCACACTCGGGATTTCCGTCGAGCAAGTGCGGCGGCGCGGCGCGCGCGATGGTTCGATTCCGCGCAACGAGGAGCACGTGGTCAGTGTCGATTGGCCGCGCTATGCGACGGCGCTTCTGTCGGCGCCGATCTTCGGGCTGTTGTTCTGGCTGTTCGGCTTCATCATCGCCTCGTTCGCAGCGATGCTGCTCATGCCGGTGTTGATGGGATATGCGAACCGCTGGCGCCTTGTTGTGATCGCGATCGTGACCGTCGCCGTCCTCGCGCTCGTCGGCCCCTATCTGCTCCACGTCGACCTTCCGCACGGCCTTGTGGGCGACTGGATCATCGACAAGCTCGCCCTGCGAGCGGGCTAAAGCTGGGTCATGCTCGACAATCTCATTCTCGGCCTGATCGCTGCCCTACAGATGAAGCAGTTCGCGTTTATGACGTTGGGCACGGTGATTGGGCTGTGGGTCGGTGTTCTACCCGGCCTCGGCGGGCCGGTCGCCATGGCGGTCCTCATCCCGTTCACGTTTTCGATGGATCCGCTCTCGGCGCTGCTGATGCTGGCGTCCATCTCCGTCGGCGCCGCGTTCGGAGGATCAGTCACCTCCATCCTGCTCAACATTCCAGGCGAAGCATCCTCCGCCGCCACCGCCTACGACGGCTACCCTATGGCGCAGCAAGGCAAGGCGAAGGTCGCGATGGGGCTATCGGCCGGCGCCTCCATGGCGGCGGCGATCGTCGGCGTGTTGATCCTGATGTTTGCCTCGGGCCCCGTGGCAAAAGCCGCCCTCGCGTTCAGCCCGGCCGAATATTTCGCGCTGGCCATCCTGGGGCTCACGGTGGTGTCCGTCGCCGCACTCGGCTCCACAATAAAGGGGCTGGCGATGGGAGCCCTCGGCATCGCGATCAGCCTGATCGGCATCGATTCGATCCTCGGTTCGGAGCGCTACACGTTCGGCTTCGTGTATCTGCTCGACGGCATCAGCTTCGTACCGGTAATGGTGGGCCTGTTCGCCATCACGGAACTCACCAGCATGATCCTGCAAGGCGGCACCATCGCCAAGACGGGCCGCCTGGAAGGATCGCTGTGGGACGGATTTTGGGCCACGTTTCGATATCCCTTCACGCTCATTCAAAGTACGGCTGTCGGCGCGTTTCTCGGAATGATTCCTGGTATTGGGGCAACGGCGGCGAACTTCCTCGCTTATAGCGTGGCGCAACGCTCTTCGCGGCATCCCGAAAGATTCGGCAAGGGCGCGCCCGAAGGCGTCATCGCACCGGAGGCATCGAATAATTCCTGCATTCCCACGAGCCTCATCCCCGCGCTTACTCTCGGCATTCCAGGCGGCGCGACGTCAGCCATCCTGCTGGTGGCAGTGACGCTGCAAGGGCTGCGTCCAGGCCCGATGCTGTTCACGTCCAACCCGGAGCTGATCTGGGGTTTTTTCATGGGGCTGCTGGTGGGCGCAGTGCTGGCGACGCTGCTCTATCTCGTCATGATCCCGTGGTTCGCCTTGATCACCATCGTCCGCATCGAATTGATGGCGCCGATGCTCTTGATCGTGACGCTGTTCGGCGCGTATGCGAATGAGCGCAACATGATGGACGTGGTCGTCGCGATCTTCTTCGGTGTATTCGGCTACTTTCTGCGGCGTCACGGCTATCCGCTCATCAGCCTCGTCATCGGCCTCATTCTCGGCAAGCTCGCCGAGGGGTCGTTCCATCAGGCGTTGATGATTTCCGACCACGACTACTCGGTCTTTATCCTGCGGCCCTTGTCCGCGGCGATCTTCGCGATCTGTATTGTCTTGGTGCTGTGGCCGGGGGTGAAGAAGCGCCTCGGCTACGGCGGCGCCGAGGTTACGTGAGGGGAAGCACCGATGCGTGAAGCTGAGATCAAGAGGCTGTTAGAGGCACGCATCACGCCCACGCGGGCGAAAGAGCTCCTGATTGCGCTGGTCAAGGTCCCCAGCCCGCAGACCGAGTTGCTCGAGGACGAGCCGCTGCTCAAGGCGTTCATCACCTCGGCGATCGAGCCGCGCTTGCGCAGCATGGGCTTTGCCGACATTCGCTACGACGCGATGGGCAACCTGATCGCGACATACGGCGCGGGAACGAGCAACAACTCGCTGATGCTCATCGGCAACGCCATGAACCAGCCCGCCGCCACCATGCCGAACCCCTATGCCGGCGACGTGGTCGATGGCGCAACATACGGCTTGCCCGGAGAGTGCGTGATGGGTAAGGGCGCGAGCGAACAGAAGGCGACCCTCGCGGCGATGTTGCACGCCATGGAAGCGGTGATCGCGAGCAGGGTTGTGATCAAGGGCAAGCTCGTTTTCACCTGCTGCCTCTCGGGCGAGACCGGCAAGCACGATGCGATCAGGAGCGTGGTCGAGGACGCGGGCGTGCGTGCTGATATGGCGGTACTGGGAGGGACGGGACTCAAGCTCACGCTCGGAAACCGCGGGCGTATCGACGTATTCGTGACCGTGAAGGGCTCGCCGTGCCATTCGTCGCGGCCCTGGGACGGCGCCAATGCCATTACCGGCGCGACGGAAGCGATCCGCCTGCTGCTGCATAAGGTCAAAGTCGACAAGACCCATCCGCAACTCGGCAGGCAGTCGTTGACGGTCAACCATATCCGCAGCTTTCCCGACTCCACCCATACGGTGCAGGAGCGCTGCGAGTTCACGCTCGATCGACGCTTGCTGCCGGGCGACGATCCCAACGAAGCATTCGCCGAGATCGAGCGCATCGCCAGGGAGGTCGAGCGCTTCAAGGATCCGATCAGCGGCAAGACCTATGGGGTCGACGTCCGGCTCGGTCCGTATATGTATCCTTCGCTGGTGACGACTGAATCACCCGTGGTGCGCGCGTTGCTGCGGGCGAGCGAAGCGATGCTAGACAGGCCGGCCGAGACCTACTATTCGCCGTCGGCCTTCGACCAGGGCTACCTCAACCATGTCGGCATTGCGACCGCCAATTACGGGCCCGGCGAAGATCAGTATGCCCACACCGACCGCGACATGGCCTCGGTCGAGCGCACGGCCGACGCGGCCAGGGTCTACGCCTTCATGATCTTGGATTACCTGGCGTAAGCATATTGACGCCGCATGCCGGGCATCGACCGAGGCTAAGGAGCGGCCGCCTCGGCTCCGATGCGAGTTCCCGTTAGGCAAAGCATCTTCCGGCGCTCCTTGTGGATAACCGGGACAATCGCCCGCCGCGGCGCTGGCGTGCCGCGGCGGCCTATACTGAGAGGGGAACGAATCACCGGGCCCCGTCCATGCGCTTTCCCCCTCAATTCCTCGACGAATTGCGCGCGCGGCTTCCGGTCTCGGAGGTCGTCGGCCAGCGGGTGCGGCTGAAAAAGGCCGGGCGCGAATGGAAGGGGCTCTCCCCCTTCAATAAGGAGAAGACGCCCTCGTTCTTCGTCAACGACCAGAAAATGGCGTGGTTCGACTTCTCCTCGGGCAAGAACGGCACGATTTTCGATTTCGTGATGATGACCGAGGGGCTGAGCTTCCCCGAAGCGGTCGAGCGGCTCGCGGCGCAGGCCGGCCTTCCGCTGCCCAAAATGTCGCCCGAGGAGGAGGCGCGCGACGAACGGCGCAAGTCGCTGCACGACATCGTCGAGCTCGCGGCGAAATTCTTCGAGGACACGCTCGCATCGCGCGCGGGCGCAAAAGCGCGCGGCTATCTCGCCGACCGCGGGCTCGATCCGGCAGTGCAGCTCAAGTTCCGCGTGGGCTATGCGCCGGCCGAGCGCTTCGCGCTCAAGGAGCACCTCGGCAAGGCGGGAATTGCCAGCGAAGACATGATCGAGGCCGGATTATTGGTTGCCGGCGACGACATTCCCGTCCCCTACGACCGCTTCCGCGATCGCGTCATGTTTCCGATTGCCGACTTGCGCAGCCGCGTGATCGCCTTCGGCGGCCGCGCGCTCGAAAAGGACGCCCAGGCAAAGTATCTCAACTCCCCGGAAACGGCGCTCTTCCACAAGGGCGCGACGCTCTACAATATCGCTGCCGCGCGCATGGCCGCGCACAAGGGCGCGCCGCTGATCGCAGTCGAAGGCTATATCGACGTAATCGCCATGGTGAGCGCCGGCTTCGAGGCAACCGTCGCGCCGCTCGGCACGGCGCTGACGCCCGAGCAGCTCGTGCTCCTATGGAGGATGGCGGATGAGCCCACGCTCTGCTTCGACGGCGACGCTGCCGGCCGCCGCGCGGCCTACCGCGCGGTCGATTTGGCCTTGCCGCTGATCAAGCCGGGAAAGAGCCTGAAATTTGCCAGCCTGCCCGAAGGCCACGATCCCGACGATCTCGTCCGCGCGGGAGGCCGCGAGGCGATCAACGAGGTGATTGCCGCCGCGCGTCCGCTCGCCCATGTGCTGTGGATGCGCGAGACTGAAGCAGCGAGCTTCGACACGCCCGAGCGGCGCGCGGCGTTCGAGACGCGCCTTGCCGAGGTGACGGCGATGATCGGCGACGAAGCCGTGCGCAAGTACTATCGCCGCGACTTCGGCGAGCGGCTGCGGCGGCAGTTCGACATCGACGAGCGGCCGCTGCGGCGCCAGCGGCATCCGCGCACGGGCAATACCGACTGGCCAATAGCGAGCCGGGGCAGGAAGATTGAGCGCTATGCACCGTCGGCAGCGCGGCGTTCGCAACCGCCTGCGCGTCTGCTCGCCGGCGAGCGCTATGTGGCGGCGAGCGCGCAGCTTGCCTCGAGCCCCGTTCATCGCGGCCGCCGCGCCGCCATCGCTCCGCGCGAGGCGCTCATCCTGCAGGTGGTGATCAACCACCCTTGGCTGCTGCACGAGCATTTGGAGGAATTCGCTGCAATCGACTTCAGCCACACCGAGGCTGCCAAGCTCAAAGGCGAGCTGATCGACATTTTCGCCCACGTCGGTGCGCCGGATGGCGCTGCCATGGCTGCCGAGCTCGAGCGGCGGGGACTTGCGCAAGCCTCCGCCCGCGTTCAAAAGGCCATCACCGCGCCCTCGGTCTGGGGGGCGCGGCCGGAGGCTGCGCCGGACGACGCGCTCACGACATGGAAGCAGCTTGTCGCCTTGCATCGGCAATGGCATTCCCTAACTAAGGAACTCAGAGACGCGGAAGCCGCCCTGGGACAGGACCCGACCGAGGCCAACTATTCCTGGTTGCAGGACGTAAAGGCTCGGCTGGGCTTGCTCGACGGAACCGAGGCGCTGATCGAGGGTTTTGGAGCCCCCTCGGGCCGGCCGCTGCAGTCTCTATGAATGCTGGGAAAGCCAAGGGGTGCCCGGGCGTGGAACCGGGGCTAAGCCTTTGGCTTTCTGCTGTAATGGAGGCTTAATCGGGGCTTAAGCGGGCTCCGGTGACACTCGGCGGGTCCGAATCGAAGAACCTGGAGGGCAGCGTGAGGGTCGCCCGCGAGAGGTCATCGATTCTCCCCGCATAGGGTAGGGATGGCGTGATCGACGTTCCTCAGGGGGCGTCTTGAGGAGAGGACGTATGGCGAGCAAGATCAAGGCAGCGCAAAAAGAGAAAGAAAAGGAGGAGGCGCCCGAGAAGGAGGCGCCGGAGGCGCCCGATACCCCGCTGCCCTTGCTCGATCTCTCCGACGCCGCAGTCAAAAAGCTTATCCGCTCGGCCAAGAAGCGCGGCTACGTCACCCATGACCAGATCAACTCGGTATTGCCCTCCGAGGAGGTCAACTCCGAGCAGATCGAGGACGTGTTGGCCATGTTCAGCGAGATGGGCGTGAACGTGGTCGAGACCGAGGAGACGAGCGAAGAGGGCGAGGAGGCGCGCGAAGAGGCCGACGAAGAGGGCGAGAGCGAAGGCGGCGACCTCGTCGAGGTCCAGCAGAAAGTCCCGGCCAAGTCCGAGACCAAGGAGCCGACCGAGCGCACCGATGACCCCGTGCGCATGTATCTGCGCGAAATGGGCTCGGTGGAGTTGCTTTCGCGCGAGGGCGAGATCGCCATCGCCAAGCGCATCGAGGCCGGGCGCGAAGCGATGATCGCCGGGCTGTGCGAAAGCCCGCTCACCTTCCAGGCCATCATCATTTGGCGCGACGAGCTCAACGAGGGCAAAGTCTTTCTGCGCGACATCATCGACCTCGAGGCGACCTATGCCGGTCCTGACGCCAAGGCGATTCCGGTGCCGGTGATCGGCGCCGACGGCCAGCCGATAGCGGGCGCCCCGGCGCAGGGCGGCCCCGGTGCCTCCGGATTGGCTCAGACGGCCGCTCCGCCGGCCGCGCCTGTGGCCGCGACCCCATTCAAGGCAGCGCCCGAGCGCGGCAACGGCGAGGACGCCGAGGCCGTCGAGCCCACGCCCGGCGAAGGCGAGTTCGACGACGACGATATGGAGAATTCGCTCTCGCTCGCCGCCATCGAGGCCGAGCTCAAGCCAAAGGTGGTCGAGACCTTCGACAAGATCGCCGATGCCTATAAGCGGCTGCGCCGCCTGCAGGACCAGGACATCCAGAACAAGCTGCGCAACGATTCGCTCTCGCCGGCGCAGGAGCGCCGCTACAAGAAGCTCAAGGACGAGATCATCAGCGAGGTGAAGTCGCTGCGGCTCAACCAGGCGCGCATCGACGCGCTGGTGGAGCAGCTTTACGACATCAACAAGCGGCTCGTCGGCTACGAGGGGCGCCTGATGCGGCTCGCCGAGAGCCACGGCGTCGCGCGCGAGGACTTCCTCAAGAATTACCAGGGCTCCGAGCTCGATCCGCGCTGGCTCAACCGGGTGTCGAAGCTGAGCGCGAAAGGCTGGAAGAGCCTGGTCGCCAGGGACAAGGACAAGGTCAAGCAGCACCGCCACGAGATCCAGGTGCTCGCCGGCGAGACCGGACTCGAGATCGGCGAGTTCCGCAAGATCGTGCAGATGGTGCAGAAAGGCGAGCGCGAGGCGCGCCAGGCCAAGAAGGAGATGGTGGAGGCGAACCTGCGCCTCGTCATCTCGATCGCCAAGAAGTACACCAACCGCGGCCTGCAGTTCCTCGACCTGATCCAGGAAGGCAATATCGGCCTGATGAAGGCGGTCGATAAGTTCGAGTACCGGCGCGGCTACAAGTTCTCGACCTATGCCACCTGGTGGATCCGGCAGGCGATCACGCGCTCGATCGCCGATCAGGCGCGCACCATCCGCATTCCCGTGCACATGATCGAGACCATCAACAAGATCGTGCGCACCTCACGCCAGATGCTCAACGAGATCGGCCGCGAGCCGACGCCCGAGGAGCTCGCCGAGAAGCTCGGCATGCCGCTCGAGAAGGTGCGCAAGGTGCTCAAGATCGCCAAGGAGCCGTTGTCGCTGGAGACTCCCATCGGCGACGAGGAGGACTCCCATCTCGGCGATTTCATCGAGGACAAGAACGCGATCCTGCCGATCGACGCCGCCATTCAGTCCAACTTGCGCGAGACCACCACGCGCGTTCTGGCCTCCCTCACGCCGCGCGAAGAGCGCGTGCTGCGCATGCGCTTCGGTATCGGCATGAACACCGACCACACGCTGGAAGAGGTCGGCCAGCAGTTCTCGGTGACGCGCGAGCGCATCCGCCAGATCGAGGCCAAGGCGCTGCGCAAGCTCAAGCACCCGAGCCGAAGTCGCAAGCTGCGCAGCTTCTTGGATAACTGAAGCGCGTCGGCGCTCGGCCTCTGCGGTCGAGGAAGCGGTCGTCCTGTCGATGTCCCCGGACCTCGTTCGCTCGATCCGGGCGCATGCAGATTACTCCGTCAGCCAGAGCACCAATCCCGCGACTGAGGGCAACAAGTTGATGACGACCACCGGCACGAAGGCGATAAGCGGAATTTTTTCCATTTCCAGGTATTTTTTACACGCGGCATTGGCGAAGAGTGCGGCGCGTAACTCAGTCTGCCCTTGCAACCATTTATTCCGAGCAATGCGGTGAAGTTTCCAGAACAGGCTATAGCGCACGACGTTGAACCAAATCGCTATGGTGAAGACTGCAGCCAGCCCGATCACCACAAGGACGGTAATGCCAAGCGATATTTTGTCGGTAAAGTAGGCCACGAACACAGCCCCCGCCGATGCGTAATTCTGCAGGGCAAACTTTACGCAGACGTCCTCGATGTGGTGAATGCTTCTGATGACGGCACTGTCGTAATCAAGTGCGTCGGCCATGGCTATTTCCCCCGGCTTGTGCGCGAGAATGCTGCAAAGTGCCGTCGAAGTCCCGCGCCGTGATCGTCATGCAATCGTCACACGTGCTGCGGCGGCATCGTCGACAACGGCTGCTGTGACGGATCAACGCCGAGGGCGAGAGCACTTGGGCTCTGCGCTGCGCCGCCGTCGCCGCCGAAATCCGATGCCATGTGCCTCGGTGATGCTGGGGGCCAAGGGATGATCGATCGTGCTGAAGATATTGATGGGCATGTTGTCGCCTCCTCATCGCCGGCGTGCGCTCGCCGTCGGGTCACCGCGTCGCGACCGCGAGGCCGCAATCGTACGCACGGCCCCGAAAGCTAGCGAAGGATGCGGCCACCGTGAAGAAAGCTTATCGCCGCAGCGCAGAACTATAGCGCCTGACTATCGGAAGACTCGCGCCGGACGGATCGGCGAACCTCGCTTCGCTCGATCCGCGCCACGAACTCGGCCCTTGTCCTGAGGAGCGGCGCCTAAAGCTCGTTCACGCGCGTCTTCGACGCGCTATGCGCCGCGTCTTGGCTGCAATCAATTGACCGGAAGGTTGCCATGCCGAGAGATCCTCCTTGGCGGCCGAGCTTGCGCATCAGCCGCCGCTCTCTCAGTCGCGACGGCGGGATCTGCTCACGTAGACCTTGATCGGCTTCGACATGATCGGAGGATTGTGGGGCACATGATTTTCGTCCCCGAGCAGGAGTTGAAGCGTGTGCCTGCCTGGTGAAAGGGTCACAATCGCTTCGGTCTGCCCCGCGCCGAAGTGAAGGTGGTTAAAGTCGTTGGGGATCGGGTCGTCAAGCGGTGGTAGCTTTGTATCGATCAACAGGTGATGGTGGCCGGTATTTGGTTTGTCGATGCCTGCCGGGGCCACACCCATGTTGACGAGGCCGAAGCGAATCGTCGCCTTCTGGGGAAGAACCGATCCGTCGTCTAATCCGACAAAGTAGACCCGGGCGTCGGGCGGCGCCGGCTTGCGCGCGGAAGGATCAACGACACGGACCCTGATGAGAGGCGACATGACCGGAGGCGTGTGCGGGATGTGGTCCTTGTCACCCATGAGCAGCTGCAAGGTGTGCGCGCCCGGCTTTAGCGTAATCTCGGTCTCGGTCTGCCCGGCGCCGAAGTGAAGGTGGTTGAAGTCGTTGGGGATCGGCTGGTCGAGCGGCGGCAGCTCCGTGTCAACCAGCAGATGGTGATGACCGGAGTTCTCGCGATCCGATCCGGCCGGTGCAACACCCATGTTCCGCAGACCGAAATAGATCTTCAGTTTTGCCGGCACGGTCGTTCCGTCTTTGAGATCGATGAAATAGACCTCGGCGCCTGGAGCCGACGGCGTGGGACCTCCGGTGCGCTGAGTCTGCTCAAAGGCAGCGCCGCAGGATGCGACGGCGACGAATAGCATCGCGACCACGTGACTCGTGAGCCGGCTGGGTTTAGCTGCGACCTTCTTGAGCACGTCCATGTCTCGACCCCTCGGTGGCTCTTGACTCACCATCGACCTGAACTGCGCGCAGGACCCTAATCTAAGGGAGGTTGGCAGGCCTGAAAAGCGAGTTCCGCCTATGCCCGACCGGCGACCTTGAGCGAGCGTCGCAAGGGCGGGCCCAGCCCGCGGGCTGGTCGAGCGATCATCGGCTATTGGTAACCCAAACACGTTGCCAAGCGGTGGTTCCAGCGGCACCGGTTGTTCAAAACTGGCATTCGGTCTAACATTTAATCTATAGCCAACGCGAGGAAGTCTTGAGGGATATTCGTTTGAAATGTCGGATACGCAGGCTGGACGGGGGTTGATCGGCAAAATAAGGCGCGGGATGAATTTCCGGCGGCTGTGCTTGTCTGCCCTATCCGCGATGCTGATGCTGATCTCCCCAGCGTTGCCTCAGCAAGCTGGACGCGTGGCACTCGTCATCGGCAACAACAACTATCCGGACGCCAGTACGCCGTTACCTTCCACGATCAGAGACGCTCGGGCTCTGGCCGAAGAGCTTCGTCGCAGCGAATTCGATGTCGACCTCAAGGAGAACGTCGGCAAGGCCGACATGCAGCGCGCGATCGATGCGTTTACAGGTAAGATCCGCAACGGAACGGCCACGTTATTCTACTTCAGCGGTTACGGCATCCAAGTCGCTCGACAGACTTACCTCCTTCCAGTCAATGCCCAAGTTTGGACCGAAGCCGACGTTCGTCGCGACGGCATCAGCGTCGATGCGCTTTTGGCGGACATGCAGCGCAAAGGTGCAAAGGTAAAGATAATTATTCTGGATGCTGCCCAAAGAAATCCTTTCGAGCGCCGGTTCCGGCCATCTGCGGAGGGGCTTGCCTCGCTGGACGCGCCCGAGGGTACGCTTGCCCTATACTCCGTTGCGCCCGGTAAGGTGATCGCCGACAGCACCGGCGCCAATAGTCCATTTGTCAGCGAGCTCATCAAGGAGCTGCGCTCCCCAAATCTGACCGCTGAAGAGGTCTTCAACCGGACGCGCATCGGCGTGTCCCGCGCTTCCAACAACGAGCAAGTTCCGTGGGTGGCCTCGTCCCTTACTGAGGAGTTTTATTTCGGGACACCGCGCACCGTGGCGACGGCGCCTGCTCCCGCTCCGGCGCCCGCCCCAGCTCCGACGCCTGCCCCCGCTCCGACACCTGCCCCCTCGGTTAGTCTTGCCCCTTCCGCCGCTCCCGCACCGCCCCCCGTATCGCCACCTGTGGTCCCGCCCGTTCCGGAGGTCTCTGTTGCGACTGCGCCTGCGACCGAACTCAGCCCGCCCAACCCCAAACCCGGCGATACATTTCGCGATTGCGTCGACTGTCCTGAGCTTGTGGTGTTGCCTGCCGGTTCTTTCGACATGGGCTCAGCATCGGAATACGAGAATCCCATACACCGCGTGACCTTTGCCAAGCCCTTCGCGATCGGACGTCACGAAGTGACATTCGGGGAATGGGACAAATGCGTCGACGAAGGCGGATGCAAGTATCGGCCCGATGATCGCGGTTGGGGCCGTGGCGAACGTCCGGCGGTCAATCTGAGTTGGCTGGACGCCAAGGCATTTGTGAGTTGGCTATCTCAGAAGACTGGCAAGGCCTACCGGCTTCCCTCCGAAGCGGAATGGGAATACGCCGCCCGCGCCGGAACCAATACTTCGTACTGGTGGGGGCGCGACGTGGGCTCCCGTCAAGCCAACTGCCGGGAGTGCAATACTGGCGAGCCTCAAAGAACGACTCCTGTCGGGTCGTTCAAGCCTAATGGTTTCGGCCTTTTCGACACCGCAGGCAATGTGGCCGAGTGGATGGAAGATTGCTGGAACGACAATTATCGTGGCGCGCCGCGTGACGGCACCGCTTGGATGAGCGGTCAATGTCGCTTGCATGTATTGCGCGGCGGGGCGTTCGATAGTCAAGCGAAGTTTCTGCGTTCCACGTCGCGCTTCAGATACGACGTAGATGTCAGATACGTCGCAAACGGATTTCGGGTGGTACGAGAGTTGCCATAGGCGCATCAGAAAGACGGGCGCCGAACTGAGGCCGGTGTTAATGCGATCGATCAAAGATGCAGCTTGGCCGGACCATGATTTTGCTTGAGCGTGGCGTTCCATTCGCCAACGTCACGCTCGACGCCAAGCGCTATTGCGTATCAAATCTCCGCTTGGGTGTGCGTTACCGGACCGCAGCCGCCGCAGGCAAACTTCCATGAAGGAAGCGCCGTCCAGAAGCTGGTGGAAGGGGCTGTTCGGCAAGTACGTCATCTCCTTTGTCGGACTTGTTGTGATCCTGCTGGTCGTTAACGGTGGGCTCGAGTCCTGGTTCATGTACCGTGACACCACTGGTTTGCTGGTGAAGGCCCAGTCGGAAAAGGCCAATGCGACGGCGCAGCAGATCGAACAATTCGTGTCGGGAGTCGAACGTCAAATCAGCTGGGCCACTCGCGCCAGCTCCGCCACCTCCGACCAGCGCCGCGCGGACTACACATTGCTGCTTCAGCAGCTGCCCGCCGTTGAAAGGATCATTTACCTCGACGGGGCGGGCAAGGAGCAGCTGCGGTTGACGCGCAAAGAGCTTATTTTGGACAGCGGACTAGACTACTCCGATAATCCCAGATTCACCGAGACTCGAGGTCAGCCCGTTTGGTTGTCGCCGGTTTACTTCGACGGACTTGATCCTTTCATCGCCATCGCGATGCGGCACTCCGGCCGGAATGCTGGCTCGACCGTCGCCGAGATCAATCTCAAGTTCCTGTCGAATTTCTTTGATCCCGACAAGGTCGGAAAAGGCAATGAGGCCTTTGTCGTGGGCCCAGGGGGGAGGCTGCTCGCCGGTTCCGACGCTGAGCGCCGCGCTGGCACGGACCTCGCGAACCTTCCGCAGGTCGCGGCCATGGTCAATTCCGGCGGTAAGCCCTTAGAATTTGGAAACGACTTGGACGGGCGATCAGTCTTGAGCGCGGCCGCGGCGATACCGCGGATGCGGTGGTACGTGTTCTTCGAGCAGCCGTTAAGTACGGCATTACAGCCAGTTTACAGGTTATTGTTCCGAACTGCCTGGCTGCTGGCGTTGGGCGTGCTGCTTGCCGTTCTATTGGGCATGCTGATGGCGCGCCGCATGGTCGTTCCAATTCGCGCGTTGCAGTTCGGGGCCCAGCAGCTGGAAACAAGCGATTTCGGTCATCGCATCGACGTCCACACCGGAGACGAGATCGAAGATCTTGCAAATCATTTCAATCGAATGGCTGACCAGCTGCAAGGATCCTATAGCCGTTTAGAACAAAAAGTCGCGGAACGTACCCGCGATCTCGCGCGCTCCGTTGCCGAATTGAAGGCGCTCGAGGAGATCGGCCGGGCCGTCACCTCATCCCTCAATATCAAATCCGTGCTCGCCACCATTCTTACCCGCGCAGTGGAGCTGACCCAAGCAGATGCCGGCGCGATCTACAGCTATGATGCGTCGCGGGACGCATTCGAGTTGGCAGGCACACATGCGCTTCCCTCGTCATTCCAGGATGCCGTCCGGGCCATCCGGGTCAGACTTGACGAAAGCGCCTTAGGTCTTGCGGCCAAGCAACGCCGACCCATTTGCTTGCCGGATCTTTCGATCGTACCGAGCTACCCGCTGAGAGACCTCACAGTTTCGGCGGGGTTCCATTCCGTGCTGATCGTCCCTTTGGTCGGACCGGAGGAAACTTTGGGAGCTTTGGTTCTGCAGCGCCGGAGCATCGGAGATTTTCCTGAGAGCACGGTCGGCCTGATGCGCACTTTTGCCGATCAGTCGGTTCTCGCGATGAACAACGCGCGCATGTTTCGTGAGATAGAGGAGAAAGGACGCGAGCTTGCCGTCGCCAATGAACACAAGAGCCAGTTTTTTGCCAATATGAGCCACGAGTTGCGTACGCCGTTGAACGGCATACTCGGCTTTGCCGAACTGCTCCTCGATGGGCTGTACGGCACTTTGCCGGAGAAGGCGCTAGAGATCGTGGGACGAATGCAAAAGGACGGAAAACATTTGCTCGGTTTGATCAATGATGTGCTCGATATCTCAAAGATCGAAGCCGGCCAACTCAGCTTGAGCTTCGATGAATATTCTTTGCAGGGGCTGGTGGAAGCGGTCGTTATTTCGACCGGCGTCCTGGCGCAGACCAAAGGCATTGAACTCAAAGCTGTCATCTCCCCAGATCTTCCGGTCGGTTATGGAGATGAGCGGCGTTTGATGCAGGTCCTGTTGAATATCGTCGGCAACGCGATCAAGTTCACCGACGACGGCTCGGTGGAAGTGCAGGCCAGCGCAATAAGCGACCATTTTGTCATCGCGGTGCGGGATACAGGTCCGGGCATCCCGGCAGCGGACCACGACCGTATTTTTGAAGACTTTCAGCAAATCGACAACAGCATCACGCGGCAGAAAGGTGGCACCGGACTGGGGCTGTCGATTGCTCGCCGTCTGCTTGCTGCGCATGGCGGCCGCATCGACCTTCGGTCGACGCCGGGCGCCGGCTCCACCTTCACAATCTTCTTGCCGATCCGTGCGGCCGATCGGAGGCAAGCGGCATGAGCAAGCGCATACTCGTCATCGAGGACACCGATAACAATCGACGCATTCTCAATGATCTGCTCACCAATGCCGGTTTCGAGGTATTGGAGGCCGTCGATGGGGAAAAGGGAGTTGCAATGGCGGCCGAGGTCCGGCCTGACCTCATTCTCATGGATATTCAGCTGCCGGTCGTCGATGGCTATGAGGCGACCCGTCGGATCAAAGCAAATCCGGAACTGCGGCACATCCCTATCATCGCGGTCACGTCCTATGCCTTGTCCGGCGACGATGCGAAGGCGAAGGCAGCGGGATGCGACGGCTATTTCGCCAAACCGTTCAGCCCGCGCGTCATTCTCGCCAAAGTGCGCGAATTCCTGACCTGACGCCAAGGGAGCCGCCGCTTGCGAACTCCGCCGCGAATACTGGTGGTCGACGACAATCTCACGAATTTAGAAGTGCTGCGAGTTCGGCTCAACGCGCAGGGATACGAGGTCATCACCGCGGTTGACGGCGAGGATGCGCTCCGGCGCGCCCGAGAGATCGAGCCCGACCTTGTCCTACTCGATATCATGATGCCGAGGCTCGATGGCATCTCGGTTCTCAAGGAGCTCAAGCGCGATACCGCACTTGCCTTCATACCCGTCATCCTGGTCACCGCCAAAGCCGATACGCGCGACATCGTCAACGGCCTCGAGGCAGGCGGCGACGATTATCTTGCCAAGCCGTTCGAGCAGGCGGCATTGGTAGCTCGCGTCCGTTCGATGCTTCGCATCAAGGAACTTCACGATACGGTGCAACTGCAGGCGGCGCAGTTGAGGGAGCAGACCGAGCAACTCGCGAGTTGGAACCGATCGCTCGAGGAGCGGGTGGCGAAGCAAGTCGCGGAAATCGAGCGGGTCAGCCGGTTACGGCGATTTCTCGCCCCGCAAGTGGCGGAAGTGATCGCTTCATCGGACGCGCCAGACTCGCTTTTGGCGAGTCACCGCCGCGAGGTGACGGTGATGTTCTGCGATCTGCGCGGGTTTACTGCATTTACTGAAGCATCCGAACCCGAAGAGGTCACAGCCGTCCTGCAAGATTATCACGAGTCTATGGGCGAGCTTATCTTCCGATATGAAGGCACTCTGGAAAGGTTTCTCGGGGACGGGATTATGATCATCTTCAATGATCCGATTCCTTGTCCCGATCACACCGAGCGCGCCGTTCGGCTGGCGTTGGATATGCGGATGAAGATTGAGGAGTTGGCGAAGCAGTGGGCGCGCAAGGGTCATCTTCTCGGCTTCGGAATCGGAATCGCTTCGGGCTACGCAACGATCGGACAGGTCGGCTTCGAGCACCGGCGCGAATACACCGCAAATGGTAGCGTCATAAATCTCGCGTCACGGCTCTGCGACGAGGCAAAGCCAGGCCAAATCGTGATTAGTCAGCGGGCGTTCGCCGCTGTCGAACAATGGGTTGGAGCCTCACATATCGGGCAGCTGAGCTTAAAGGGATTTAACAGGCCGATCGATGCTTTCGAAGTGGTGAGCTGGAACCGAGCAAACGGCCCATCATGAACCGGCGGGGCTTACCTCGCCCGCGTTGTGCCCTGGATTTCCTGTGCTTCGGTAGGCCGGCTGCCCATGGAACTCCGCGGATCCGGCCCTTTGGCGCAGAGATGAGCGGAGTCCTTGTATTTTACGAGGGGGGCTCGTTCTGTCGGGAACGCGACGTAGGGGATGCGCGTTAATGGAGCGGGAGGTGGAAAACGTTTGGGAGCGGCCAATGCGTCTCGCCGGCACGGCCAATCGGATCGACCACTCGATTCGCCGGCACATGGTTACCGGTCCTTACCAACACAGGGTGAATTCAGCTCGCGATAGACACGTCGCGCTCACGGCGATTGGGCGATCCCTGAAAGACCAGTACGACGCCGCCGCGGCTCCTATACCTTCACATCTTTCCGCACTCATGGAGCAATTCAAAATACGGGGGTAGGGCGACGCTTCACAGTCAGATGGACGGAACCGGGAAACCGGCAGTTCGTCTCAAAGGCCGCTCGGCCAGGCTCCCGAGCGGCCTTTTTGCTTGGCCGAGAATCGCGAAGCTCGATGACGTACGAGCTGGGTCTCATCCCTGCAGCGGGCTTCGCCACTGCCGCCGCGCTTTTGAGCTTCGAATCGACCATTGTGTGATGGCCGTCACATCGGCCGAAGCCATCCTCCGTCATAGCATCTCTATCACGGCTCGTACGACCGCATGCCGCGGGTGAGCTGATTGCACGGGAGAAATTGGATGCGCAGGATCAGTCTGTTTGCGATTACCGCCGCCTTGATCGCCACCGGTGTGGGAGTATGGGCGACCTCGGCCACGAATGCGCGCGTTAGCCCCTCGATGGGTCAGGGTGTCGAACCGATGCACCTGATGATGAACGCAAAGGGCCTCGCTGTTGCCGAGCTTGCCGACTACACCTTCGTATTCCACTGAACTGGCGGGAATGGAAATTCTCTCCTGCCATCGGGTTGTGGCATCCCTCGATCGATTACGCCCGGCGCCGCATTGGCGCCGGGCTTTTTAGCACCCGAACACTTCGCAGCATAGAAGGGTCGAGAGTAGCGAAGTTCTCCCACCGCATTACAGCACGCGTATGAACGGCCGCGGAGCGGTCGGGTCGATCTCCACCATGGCGCCGTTGGCGATCGCTTGGGTGATATCGAGATCGAAGCCGGAGAGCATGGTGAAGTCGGCGAGCGCCGCGCCTTGCACCATGATCGGATTGACGGCGTTGAGCACCAGCGCCGCCGGCATGACGCCGCGCACCTTCATCTCGTGGAGCATCCAGGCGGTTGCGACTCCGCCTTTAGCGGCATCGAGCACGAGCACGCGGCCGACATAGCTTTCGCCGGCAAGCTTGTGATCCGCACGGGAGAATACGCCGCGCACGCGGTCGAGATCGTAGCGTGCGGAGAAGCCGTCCTTGGCGACCAGTGCCATGCCGCGCACTTTCGCGCCCATGCCCTCCGCCGCAAAGAAGGTCTCGCCGCTCATCGCGCGATCCTCCCGCCGTTGCACGCCGCGTCGATGCACGCCGGCATGGACATCAGCACCGGCCGGTAGCCGTAGCCGCCGATGATGTTGACGAGCTTCGCCGAGTTCGTGGCGAGCCGGCGCCAGCCGTTCGCTTCCGCCATTTCGCGCGCGTAGCTTTGGTAGAAGCACATACCGGCGAGCACGGTGCCGCCCGCCGCCTCGATGCACGCGGTCAGCCCCATGCGGTCGGCGTCGCCCTTGACCTGCGGGCTGGTGACGACGAGAAGCGGAATGCGTGCTTGGCGTCCCTCGACCAGGCCGGCGACCTGCGCCATCTCGATCAGGCTCAGCTGCGGGGCCGAGAACACGACTACGTCGACGCTATCGATCGCCCGCGCGTAGCTCGCCGCGAACGCGCGGATGTCGGCCGCGCCGATTTCGTGGCTCGGCACGCTCGCGCCCGCAGGCAGAACGTCGTCGAGTCGCCACGCCTCAGGCGTGATGCCGGCGATATGAAACAGCGCGACGGAGCCGTAGCTCGCCAGCGCCGCGCCGAAATGCTTGATCTCGTCGGAGGCGGGCACGCGCTCGATGCCGACGAGGGCGGGGACCTGCCAATAATCGCCGGCCAGCCGGCCGACGAGGGCACCGAGCGCGCCCCATTCGTTGAGCTCGCGCGGCGTAAAGCCGACGTCGATGAGGAGCGTCGCCCGCCGCCGCTCGTCCAGATGATAGCCGTAGCGCGGCGTGCGCGCGGTCAGCGCCGCGGCGAGCGCCGAGGGGCCGCCCTCGAAGTTCGAGCGCGCGCCGCACACGCTGTTGCAGTAGATGACGACGCCGGTGTCGCCGTAGGCGACGTGCTCGCCGGCGAGCGGCGCCATGATGGTCTGATAGTTGATGCAGGTGTTGGTCATCAACACGCCGAGCGCCTCCAGCGCCGCGATCGCCCGGCGCTCGAGCTCGAGCATCCATGGCTGCTGCTTGAGCCGATCCGCGGCAGCAAAATCGGTGCCGCGCGGATCGGTGATGGTGGGAATGCGCACCCGCCGCTCGTGCGCCGGCAGCCGCGCCAGTCCCTCGAGCCATTTGACGCCGGCTTCACCGAGCGACTCGGTGTCGGCCATGATGTGCGCCTGCGTGACGGGTACGAAATCGCGCGCGCCGAGATAGTCGCCAACCTTGATCTGATGCTCGATCGCCCACTGCGCCGCTGGCCCGCACTCGCCCGCCCGCAGCGCTTGCTCCTCGGCCGTGAGATTCATGCGTGCATCACTATCGTTCGTGGGTGCAAGTTCGGAACGGTGAGAATCCGAGGTCGGCAATCTTGGATCCGCTATCATCTTCGTTTGGGCGCTGACGTTGCCGGCGGCCGGCGTGATTGCGGCGATAGTCTATGGCTCGACCAGGCTGGTCGTTTGACCTTGTCGCCCTCGTTTCACCGCTTCGCCATGACCGCTAATTGCCGACGATGCGCGCCGCCTGAATGAGCGGCACCCACTTGTCGATCTCGCTGCGGACGAGCTTCCCCAGCGCCTGCGGCGTGCGCTCGGCATCCGCCGGCAGATCCGCGCCAAGCTCCGCGAGCCGTCTGGCCACGCTCTCATCGCGCATCGCCTTGTCGAGCGCCGAATTGATTTGCTCGACGATCGGCTGCGGCGTTCCCTTTGGGAAGAACAGCGCGGTCCAGGCGATGGTCTGCAGCTCGGGCAAGCCCGCCTCGGCCGATGACGGCACGTCGGGGACCGCGGCCGCCCGCTGCGGCGCGGTCACCGCAATCGGCTTAACGGCGCCCGCAAGGATGTGCGGCGTCGCGGAGACGACCTGATCGAACATCAGATCGATCTGCCCGGAGAGGAGATCATTGACGCTCTGGGAGAGCCCGCGATACGGCACGTGCTGGATCTCAGTCTTGGTGAGGCTGGTGTAGAGCAAATAGGTGAGATGGGAGATCGAGCCGGTGCCGGCGCTGCCGAACGTGAGCTTGTGCGGATGCGCCAGCGCGTAGGCGGTGAAATCCTTGAGCGTGTCGGTGGCGAGGCTCTTGCGCACGACCAGCACCATGGGCGTGCTCGCCACCAGCATCACCGGCTCGAAATCGATACGCGGATCGTAGGAGAGATTCTTGTAGAGCCCAACGGCGGCGGCATGCGTTCCGAGATTTCCCATCACCATGGTGTAGCCGTCGGGCGCGGCCTTGGCGACGCGCGCGGCCCCGATCGAGCCGCCGCCGCCGGTCACGTTCTCGACCACGATCTGCTGGCCAAGCGTGTGGCTCATGTGTTGGCCGAGAATGCGCGTGAGCACGTCGGTCGGGCCGCCCGCGGCGAACGGCACGATGACGGTGATCGGACGGGTAGGGTAGGGCTGCTGCGCGCTGGCGCTCAGACCGGGGGCAATCAGAATTGCCGCGGCGACTAAGATGGAAGCACAAGAGCGCATCACGTTCTCCTCGTCTGAGCGAGTACCCTCGCTGTTGCCTCGCGTGCCCGCCCCCGGCTGAGGTCGGTCTATCCGACTCCGGCCGATCCAGAAAGTGGCGAACTCGGGCAAGCCGTAATGGATGGGCACATAATGATGACCGCACGCGCGGCACGACTTCAGTCGGCTTTGATGTTGAGCTCCTTCACCAGGCGGGCATACGTGTCGAAATCGCCGTGGACGAGTCGTGAGAATGCTTCGGCGCTGCCGCCGACCGGCTCCTGACCGGATTGCAGGAACCCGTCACGGACTGCCGATTCGGCGAGCGCTTTGTTGATCTCGGCGTTGAGGCGGCCCGCGACGCCCGGCGGCGTGCCCGCCGGTACGAACATGCCGACCCACTGATCGAGCACGAGGCCATTCATTCCGACCTCTTGATAGGTCGGCACGTCGGGCAGGGTTGGCGAGCGCCTCTCGGTCGATTGGGCGAGGAGCCGCAGCGTGCCGGCCTTGTGGTGCGGGATGAGCGGCGTCGACCCGAGGGATCCGAGCTTCACGTGTCCGGCGATGAGATCGTTGAGCGCCGGCGCGCCGCCGCGATAGGGCACCTGCTCAAGCTTGATGCCGGCGATCGACGCAAACCATTGCGCCACCATGTGTTGGCCGCCCACTCCGCTTCCCGTCGCGTAGCGCAGCCCCGGCTGCCGCTTGGCGAGCGCGATCAACTCGGGGAGCGACGCGACGCCCAGCGAGGGATGCGCCGCAAGCACGATGGGCTGACGCGAGAGCTGGATGACCGGCGTGAATTCCTTGAGCGGATCGATGTTCATCCTGTAGACGTGCGGATTGCTGCTCAAGGCATCGGTTGTGACCAGCACCGTGTAGCCATCCGCGGGTGCCTTGGCCGCGGTCTCGATGCCGATATTGCCGTTGGCGCCGGACTTGTTCTCGACGACGATCTGTTGCCGCAGGCTGCGCGACAAATACTCGCCGACGAGGCGCGCGCCCACGTCGGTCGAGCCGCCGGCCGGGAACGGTACGATGAAACGAACCGGCCGGCTCGGCCAGTCCTGCCCCTTGGCAGTCGGGATGGCGGCAATCAGTGCAACGCACGCGACGACAAGGCGCAGCTTCACCATTAGAAAATGGTCCCGCTCTCTCTCATCGACTATCCTATCGGTCCTCCTTGCGTCCGACTAGCAGCGACGCCGCGATCGAGGTCTCCGCATGCCGTTCTCCAGCTATCTCCCCGAGCACATGGGCGCAATGACGCTTTCGCCATCGGGCCCGTTTGTTGCGGGCTCTTATGCCGAGCTGATTTTGACCTACACCGCGGGGACCTTCGGGATCGACGATACCGGCATGGTGAAAATCTCGTGGCGGACCACCTCCGACATGAGCAAGCCGCAATTCGACAGGCCCGCCGCGCCCAACTTCACCACCGTCGAGGCGAGCAACGGCGCCAAGCTCGAGGTGTGGTTCGACCGGCTGAACATCCGCCCCTATGCCAATACTCTGCTGATCCGTGTCGGCCGCGGCTATCTGCGCGCTGGCGATACGCTGGCTGTGCGCATGGGCGATCGCCGGCAGGGCTCGCCAGGCTACCGCCTGCAGACGAACTGCGAAGCTCGGGTCGAGCTCAGAACGTCGATCGATGCTTTCGCCACCTACGAATTCACCGAGCTCTTGGAGCAGCCGGCCTTTGCGCTCGTGCCGGGGGAGGCGGCACACTGGAAGGCGATCTGGCCTTCGCTCGCCGTCGTGGGCGAGCCGTTCCGTCTTGCGATCGTCGCCGAGGATGCGTGGGGGAACCCGACCGCCGCTGCCGAGCAGACGCTGTCGCTTGTGCCGTCGCGGCCGATCAGCGGATTGCCCCAACGCATTGCGGTGAAACGCGGTGATGGCCCGCGCGTGCTCAACAATCTCGTCGTCGACGCGCCCGGCGATCTCGAGCTCCGGCTCGTTGTGGAAGGGCAAGAGCTTGCCCGCGCCAATCCGCTGCGCGTCACTGCGGCCGCGCCGCTGCGGCGCTATTGGGGCGACCTGCATGGGCAGAGCGGGGAAACCATCGGCATGGGCACGGCGGAAAGCTATTTTCGCTATGCGCGCGATCTTGCCTTCGTCGATATTGTCGGGCACCAGGGCAATGACTTTCAGATCACCGACGCATTCTGGACCGAGCTCAATCGCTTGACCGCGGCGTTCGATGCGCCTGGCCGCTTCGTATGCCTGCCCGGCTACGAATGGTCGGGCAATACTGGCATGGGTGGCGATCGCAACGTGTTCTTCCGTCGCGAAGGCCGGCCGATCCGGCGCTCGTCGCATATCCTGGTCGAAGGGCAGACCTCGAGCCGCGCCGTCTACACGGCGGATGAACTCTTTCGCGCGCTCGACGGCGAGGACGCGGTGGTGATTGCCCACGTCGGCGGCCGTTACGCCGATATCAAATCCGCCCACGTCGGGCGGATCGAGCGCAGCGTGGAGGTGCACTCGACATGGGGCACCTTCGAATGGCTGCTGCACGACGCGTTCGACAAAGGCTACCGCGTCGGTGTGGTGTGCCACAGCGACGATCACAAGGGTCGGCCGGGCGCGACGCGGCCCGGCGCCTCGACCTTTGGCGCGATCGGCGGGTTGACCTGCTATTTCATGCCCGAGCTCACGCGCGACGCCCTGTTCGAGGCGCTGCGCCGCCGCCGCCATTACGGCACCACGGGCACGCGCCTGTTCCTCGATTTGCGCGCGACCTTCGCGCAGCCGGTCACGAGCTTTTCCGAAGACCCGCAGCTCGCGCCGGGGAGGGAATTCGCCGTGCGCGAGGCCTCGATGGGCGACATCATCCGCCCCGGCTCGGCGCCGATGCGGCTTGCCGCCGAAGTCATCGGCACCGCGCCCATCGAGCGCCTCGATGTGCTGCACGGCGCCGAGGTCGTGCAGACGGCGCGGCCCTTTGCGGGCTCCGATCTCGGCCGCCGTGTGCGCGTGACCTGGCAAGGCGCAGAGTACCGCGGTCGCGGCCGCGAGACGATGTGGCAGGGGAAACTGACGCTGACTGGCAATCGCATCGCGCGGTTTGCGCCGGTGAACTTTCTCAATCCGGAACGAAAGGTCGTGGAGGCGAGCCCCGGCACCGCGCTCGCCTGGAGTTCGGTGACCACCGGCAATCTGGCCGGCATCGACATTTGGCTCGACGAGGCGCGGCACGGGACGCTCGCGCTCGAAACCAATATCGTCTCCGGCGAGGTGGATCTCGCCACGCTCGACGACGGCACGGTCGCCTTCGACGGCGGCGGGCTTGCCCGGCGCATCAGCGTCTATCGATTGCCGGAGCAGGATTGGAGCCGGCGGCTTGCGCTCGAGCACGTTGCGACCTTCGCGGGCGGCGCCGACCTGCCGGTCTATGTGCGCGTGACCCAGAGCGACGGTCACCAGGCGTGGTCGAGTCCGATCTACCTGATCGCTTGAGAAAGCGAGTGGATGCCGTCAGTCATGTTGCGTCCGCTTCTCTCCCTCACGAGCGGGCGTTGAGGAGGGAAAGCGGCTGGCGGTCAGCGGCGGTCGGCGTCTTCCAGATCGAGCACAACGCGTCTGAAGCCCGATCCCATGTCCTGGGCATGGAAACCCAGCTCGGCGCACATTTGCAGCATGGGCGCGTTTTCCGCCAACACATCGCCGTACACGCGCCGTAGACCTTTTTCTTTGGCGTAATCGATGACGCGCCGCATCAGGAGAAAGCCTACCCCGTGGCCTTTGAGCCGCGAGCGGACCAGGATCGCGAATTCCGCGGTCCCTTTCGTCGAGCTCGTCCTTCAAGCGCACGAGCCCGAGCATCTGGCCCGCGTCTTCATCGAGCGCGATGAAAGCCATTTCGTGGCGGTAGTTGAGATGGCGGAGCTTATCCATCTCCTCTGCGCTGAGCTCGCCAACGTTCGCAAAAAACCGAAGTCGGAGATCCTCGGTGCTGACGCCGGCTAGAAAATCCCGGTACAACGCCACGTCTTCCGGCCGCGCCCGGCGGATCAGCACGTGCTCGCCGCCGATGGCAGTTTGATGCACCTCCCTCGTGCCAAGCTCTCCGTCGTCCGGCATTGGCGCCCCTTTCTGCTGCCTTCGGATTTATGCGAATTGACGGCTGCAGGCAAACGGCGGTCTCGGCTTTCCCCTGGCGAAAGCGGACAGAGCGCCCGTCCAGTGAGCTAGGGCTGCGTTCCCAGGCAACTCTTCTTGATGAAGTCGACGGCACGCCGCTTGCTCTCGATCACGCGCGGCAGGTCTTCCGGCCGCGGCGCGGAAATTCCGATCATCGTGCGATCCTGGCATTTGCCGTCTTTGCATTGCCAGGCTTTGCCATCGATTACGATGCTGGGACGATCGCCGTCTTCGATGTCGATCCGTTGTACTTTGTTAAAATCCAAGGTCGTCGTTTCGTTCGAAGGCGGCTCGAAGCTTTCCTTGCTCCCGCCCCTGGAATAAGCGGTCATGATCACCGTCTTGAACACGCATTTTTGCGGCGAGGAGATGCTCACGCCGACTTTGACATGACGGCTGCCGCGGTGCGGGTCGTTTTCCTCGCCAAAGCCGGGATTTTGCCGGATCGTTTCATATCGGATCTCCCGTCCCTCGACAGTCCGCCGCCAGCGCGTCTCGAATCCCTGGGGGAGCTCGCCCTCCTGCTGGCCGCCCGTGACGAACGCGACGGCATCGATCAAGCCGGCCTCATCCGAGCCGAGGCGACTCTCACATCCGCAAATCAGGCTTGCCAATCCCAGCAGCAGAATGTCCCGCAGCGTCAAACGTCGCTTCCTGGCGTGCCCCGCGGTTTTCATCGGACCTCAGATAGCCTGTGACCGAGCATCGATAATTCGATATATACTCGACCGCGGGTCGTCCTCCTAGGAGCTTGGATGCAATTCGCTGGCGCGGAAGCGGCCGGATCTCGAGCATGGATCGCTCCCGCCGCCGCGACGATGCTTCTCGCCATGGCGCACGGCGCGGCTGCGCAGCGTGCGTCGCCATCAGGCTTCGTTTACCTGCGCGACGTCGAGCCGAGCATCGCGCAGGACATTCGCTACGCCGGCTCCGACAATTTCGTCGGTCGGTCGCTGCCCGGCTATGACGCCGCGGAGTGTATTCTCCGACAGGAGGTCGCGGCCGCGCTCAAGCGCGTGCAGGCGGGGCTGCGCGCTGGGGGACTCTCGCTCAAAGTTTATGATTGCTATCGCCCCACGCGTGCCGTGCGCGCCATGGTGCAGTGGGCGAACGACGGCCGCGGGCAAGCGTCGACCAAGCGGTTCTTCCCGAAGCTGCCGAAGAGCTCGCTGCTCAGCGGCTATATCGCCTCGCGGTCCCAGCATTCGACCGGCAACGCGATCGACCTCACGCTGATCAAGACCGACGCGGCGCCGGCTGCGCCATTCAATCCGGCCGCCACTTACGGACCGTGCACCGGCCCCGTCGCCCAGCGCAGTCCGGACAACAGCGTCGATATGGGCACGAGCTTCGACTGTTTCGATTCCGCGAGCCACACGGCGAGCCCCGCCGTGACCGCCGAACAGCGGCGCTGGCGAAACATGCTGGTCGAGGCCATGCGAAAACAAGGATTGGCAAATTACCACCGCGAGTGGTGGCACTTCTCCTACGCAAGATCCGGCGGCACGGCGGCATATGATTTTCCGATCCGCCCGAGATAACGGCGCGAGCGCATGCTTCGAAATCCACATTGGATGTGGGGTTCGCGGCGGACCGATTCTCGCATCTACTGCCCCAGATCGAGTGAGGCCAACGCCTGTTTCCATTTTACCGACTCGCCGGCGAGGAAGCGTGCGAACGTTTCATCGTCCTCGTAGGCAATCGCGGCGGTCAGGACGTGGGCGGCTGCGTGCGCGCCGGGCGTCGCCAGAATGGCGGCGACCTCCTGCGAGATCTTCTTGATGATCGGCGCTGGAGTTCCCGCCGGAGCAAACAACCCGATGAAGCCGGAGGCGCGCCCGAAGCCCGGCACGCCGCTCTCGGCGATGGTCGCGATCTCCGGCGCTGCCGTAAAGCGCTTGCCGTCGATGAGTCCGAGCGCCCGCAGGCGTCCGGCCTGGATGTGCGGGTAGGCGGAGGTGAGATCGACGGATGCGAGCGGAATCTGTCCGGCAATGACATCGACCACCGCGGGCGCGCTGCCGCGATAGGGAACGTGAACGAGATTGGCGCCGGTCTCGCGCTTGAGCAGTTCCACGGAGAGGTGTTGGCTGGAATTGGTTCCAGTCGAACCATAGGTCAGTCCGCCGGGCGTTGTTTTCGAGCGGTCGATCATGTCGCTGATGGATTTCGGGCCGGTCGACGGATTCGCCACCAGGACGAGGGCGACCTCGATCAGCTTGGCCACGGGCGCAAGCTCGCGCAACAGGTCGGGCCCGGGATTGCTCGGCAAATTGGGATTGAGCAGCAGCGCGCCGGTCGCGCCGACGCCGAGCGTGTCGCCGTCGGGTGCCGACTTCGCAAGCATCTGCAGGCCGAGTACGCCGCCGGCGCCGGCCCGGTGCTCGACGACGACCTGACGCCCTAGTCGCGGGCCAAGCTCGTTGGCGACGATGCGGGCGGCACCGTCGGCCGAGGCTCCCGGCGCGAACGGAACAATGATCTGAACCGGTTTTTGCGAGAGCTGTGCCGGCGCCGGACCGCAAGCGAGCGGCGACACGAGCACAAGAAACGCGAGCACGGCAACCCAACGCCGCGCATGCGCCTTTTCCGCATCACGCCGCAAGTGGCGGCGAACCGGCGCAGCCGTGTCGGTGCACTCCCTCGCCTCGTTCGCGCGGAGAGAGCGTGTCGAGCACGCTGCGCGCGCTTCTGTCGTCGCGCTCGGCATCACTTTTTCCCGGTTTCTCTGTCCGCGCTCGCGTCCGCAATCGCTTTCCAGACATTATACGGCGTGGCCGGCATCTTGATGTCGCGCACGCCGTAGTCGCGCAACGCATCGAGGATCGCGCTGATGACCGCCGCCGGCGCTGCAGTGGTGCCGCCTTCGCCGCCGGCCTTGATGCCGAGCGGATTGGTGGGCGAAAGAACCTCGGCAATTTCCGTGACGAACGGCGGGACGGTATCCGCGCGCGGCACGCCATAGTCCATGAGTGAACCGACGAGCGGCTGGCCGGAATCGTGATCGACGTAGCATTGCTCCCACAAGGCCTGCCCGACGCCCTGCGCGATCGCGCCATGGGTCTGGCCGTCGACGATCAGCGGATTGATGCAACGACCGACATCATCGACCGACGCGTAGCGGATGATCCGCACGTCTCCGGTCTGCGGGTCGACCTCGACCTCGCAGATGGCGCAACCGTTGGGGAATACCGGATCGTGCATCTCGTTGTCGGTAACCACGGCGATGCCGTCCTTGAGTTCCTGCGGGAGCTCGTGTCGGGCGGCCTCTTCGGCAAGGTCGAGAAAATCGAAGGTGCGGTTGGTCTCGCGCGCGCTGAACCTGCCGTCGCTGAATTCAATATGGTCCGGCATCGACCCCAGTATGGCTGCGGCCACTTTCTTTCCCCTCGCAACGAGCTCCGGGAGCGCCTTCGCGAACACGGTCGCGGCGTGGCGCATGGAGCGGCCCGAATGCGATCCGCCGCCCACCTTCACCACGTCGGTGTCGCCGAGGATGATCTTCACGCTCTCGACCGGCACGCGGAGAAGATCGGAAATGACCTGCGCGAAGCTCGTCTCGTGGCCTTGTCCGCTCGGCTGCGTGCCGATGACGACTTCCACCCGCCGCTGCGGACGCACCGTGATCCGCGCCTGCTCGTTCGGCGCGCCGATCGAGGATTCAACGTAGTTGGCGAGACCGCGGCCGAGCAGCCGGCCGCGCTTTGCAGCCTCGCGTCGGCGCTGCTCGAAGCCTTTCCAGTCCGCAATCTCCATCGCCCGGTCCATGCTTTCCTGATAGCGCCCGCTGTCATAGGTCATGCCGACGGCATTGCGGTAAGGCATCGCTTCCGGACGGATGAGGTTCTTGCGGCGCAGCTCGACGCGATCGATGTCGAGTCGCTCTGCCGCCGTGTCGATAAGGCGCTCGATCGCGAACGTCACCTCCGGCCGGCCGGAGCTGCGATATGCATTGGTCGGAGTGGTGTTGGTGAAGACCGCCATGGCGCGCAGGAAGGCGTGAGGGATCGCATAGGGGCCCACGATGAGGCCCGCGCCCTTGGACAACGGCGAAAGCGAGACACAGTAGGCGCCCACGTTACTGATGTTGGTCGCGCGCATGGCAAGCAGGCGGCCGTCGTGGGCGATCGCCAATTCGACCTTGGCGACCAGATCGCGTCCCTGATAGTCGCTCAGGAACGCCTCGGATCGCGTCGCAGTGAACTTAACCGGACGGCCGAGCTTGCGCGCGGCCCACAACACGAGGGCGAACTCGACGAAGACGCGGTTGCGTGTACCGAAATTGCCGCCCACGTCGTAAGACAGGACGCGCACGCGTTCGGGCGCGATGCCAAGCACGGCCGCAAGCTCGCGTTTCTGCCGCACCGCACCGCCGCTGCCGGCATGAAGGGTGTAGCGCCCGCTCGCCGAATCGTACTCACCCAGAGCCGCGCGCGGTTCGAGCGGGAGCCCGGTCACCCGGTCGATGTGAAGGTCGAGCGCAACGACATGGTCGGCACGCGCGAACGCCTCCTCGGTCGCCTCCCGGTCACCGAAAGACGTATCGATCGGAACGTTGCTGGGGACCTCGTTCCAAATCACCGGCGCGCCCGGCCGCATCGCGTCTTCAGAATGATAGACCCCCGGCAGCACCTCATAGTCGATCTCGACGGTCTCCGCCGCGTCGAGCGCCTGCGGCACGGTCTCGGCCACGACCATAACCACGGCCTCGCCGGGATGGCGGGCCTTGTCGTCGGGCAAAAGCGAGTGCGGGCCGAAGAACACCGCCCCGCCGCCCGCCGCGTGCAGCTTCATATCGTATTTGGTCTTGGGCAGCGGATCGTGGGGGATGGCGCCGAGTCCGTCGGCGCGGCAGTCGGCGCCGGTGAACACGCCGAGCACGCCCGGCATCGCCTTGGCGCGCGCCGCATCGATGCCGAGAATGCGCGCGTGCGGATGCGGCGAGCGCAGCATCACCGCATAGGCTTGGCCCTCCAGGCTGAAGTCATCGCTGAAGCGGCCGCGTCCGGTCGCAAGCCGCTCGTCTTCGTTGCGGGGGATCGGCTTGCCGATCGAGCGGAAGCTTAATTCGGTGGGCGGCGCTGCGTGGTCGACCTCGAACATCAGCGGCTTTCATCTCGCCGCAGTGGCTTGGCGAAGCTGAGCTCGTGGCCATCCGGATCGGTCACGTGGAAGAACCGCTCGCCCCATTCCGCGTCGCGCGGGGCGGTATCCGGGCGGTAGCCCGCCGCGAGCACGCTGGCATGCAGCGAGTCGACGTCGGAATGATAGAAGATGACCCGTCCCCACCAGGACCACTTTCGCTCGATCGGTTGCGTGACCAGATTGAGATAGCTCGTGCCCGCCCGAAAACTGGTGAAGGCGGCATCGCCACCGCCGTGAATTATGTCGAATCCCAGCATGCGGTAGAAACGGACGGCGCGCGACATGTCGTGAGTGGCCAGTGTGATCGCGCTGATGCATTCAACCATCGGGTAGTCCAATGCGCCCAATGATCACTCGCGTTTGCCGGCAATCGCCTCGTGCGGATGACGCAGATCACCGCGCTTGTTGCGCCGACGCACGTAGTTGATCAGAGCATTCGGCCGCTCACATTTGACCTTGAGCGCAGCAATGAGGGCGTCTTCCGCCGCCACCGTGACGCTCTCATGTTTTCCGGCAGTGCTTATACCGACGGTGAATTCAAGCGTCATTGCGGTGTCTGCCCCGGTTAGTTGGACGTGATGCCCGGCTCGGTC
>Ga0307277_10000065_pt1 | contig 32107 bp, 37 predicted proteins | sample ER_DNA_116_FD_194473 | JGI IMG/M metagenome (GOLD analysis project Ga0307277, IMG submission 194473) | Bulk soil microbial communities from the East River watershed near Crested Butte, Colorado, United States - ER_DNA_116 | ecosystem: Environmental > Terrestrial > Soil > Floodplain | place...
GCGCGAAGGACGGCCTGTACAACACGAAGACGGAACAGTTGACGCTGAACAATAATATCGTGGTGACATCCTCGAGCGGCTATCAGGCATTCCTCAACGAGGCGGTGGTGGACGTTCGGGCGAGCAAGATCGTTTCCGACAAGCCGGTCGAGGTGAAGACGGCAACATGGAGCATCAGCGCCAATCACATGGAGGTCACCGAGTCCGGCGATCTCGTGCGCTTCGGTCGCGGCGTCTTCGTTACCTTGGTGCTGGACAGTACGACGTCCGGTACCGGCGGCGGGGCGCGCAAGAAATGATCGTGCGGTCACCTCGGTCCTGGCGGGTGCTGGTTGCGGGCACAACAATCGCCCTTGCCTGCGCGCTCGGCGCGAGCGCCGCGAGCGCCCAGAAAAATCAGGGTCCGCCGAACGCGCTGCAGGGTTTCTCGCAGAACCGCGACGAGCCGGTGAAGATCCGGGCTGGGTCGCTGGAGCTTCGCGAGAAAGATAAGATGGCGACCTTCACGGGCGATGTGCACGTGTTGCAGGGCGACACGGAAATGCATTGCAAGGTGCTCGTCGTCTTCTACGAAGAGGAAACGGGTGAACGCACCGTCAAGGCCGCCGATCCGGGGCCCGGAGGCGACCGGCAGATCCGCCGGATCGAGGCCAAGGGCGACGTCGTGGTGGTTCAGAAGGATCAAAATGCGACCGGCGATGCTGCCACCTTCAATATGCGCGAGAATACGGTGACGCTCGTTGGCAACGTCGTGGTGACGCGGGGCGTGGACATCCTGCGCGGCCAACGGCTGACGGTCGATCTCACCAGCGGCGTGTCGAAAATGGACGGGGGCCGGGTCGACGGCATCTTCCAAGCGGGGCCGCGAGGCCCTCCCGATCCGCGCAGCAGCGCGCCCGACAAAAACGCTGGCGCGGAGAAAAATGCCGGCGCGGAGAAAAGCGGCCCGGCGGAGAGAAGGTGATGTTGCCGGTCGTGACGTTCCGCCGCCGCAGCGCACAGGCCGCTGGGCCGCAATCGCCAAAGCAGGGCTCCAGCACCGGGTCGGAACCTGCCGAACGCGGGCGCCTGCTCGGTAAGGCTCGGCTCGCGTCAGCGGGTTGACAAGACGGGTTGGCCCATTCCAATCGGCGGTTTGACATCGACTTCGGTGGGTTCGGCGGATCTCGGGCTTTGAGGGCAGAGGCGTGCTCAACATCCTCGCGTTGTTTCGACACCGCCGCGCCCCCCGAGCTCGACGAAAAGCGGGCAACGGCGGCTGGCAGAACATCGACCTGACGTCGCTGGGTGGGTCGATGCCCGCTCCGCGCGCCAAGAAGGCGCCTCCAAGTCCGTCGCGCCCACGGCGAGACGCGCCCCGGCCGGAGGCGTCCCGAGGCTATCTCGCTGCACATAAACTCCAAAAGAGCTACGGGGGACGCCGGGTGGTCGACGGCGTCAGCCTTTACGTGCGCCGCGGCGAGGCAGTCGGCCTCCTAGGACCAAATGGTGCCGGTAAGACCACGGCGTTCTACATGATCACGGGACTCGTCAAGGCTGACCGCGGCCACATCGAGCTCGACGGGCACGAAGTGACCCATCTGCCGATGTACCAGCGGGCGCGGCTCGGCATTGGTTATCTGCCGCAAGAAGCCTCGATCTTTCGCGGTCTCAATGTGGAGGACAACATCCGTGCGGTGCTCGAGGTCGTTGAAGTGGACCGTCGTCGCCGCGAGGCGGATCTCGATGCTCTGCTGGAGGAGTTCGAGATCACGCGCCATCGCAAGACGCCCTCGATCGCGCTTTCGGGCGGAGAACGTCGCCGCGTCGAGATCGCACGCGCGCTGGCGAGCCGGCCCAACTACATGCTGCTGGACGAGCCGTTTGCCGGCATCGACCCCAAGGCCGTGGTCGAAATTCAGAGACTCGTGCGCCGGCTGACCACGCGCGGCATCGGCGTGCTCATTACCGACCACAACGTCCGCGAGACGCTAGACCTCACCGACCGCTCCTACATCATTTACTCCGGCCAGGTGCTGATGGAGGGCCGCAAGGACGATATCGTGAACGATCCCGAGGTCCGCCGCCTCTATCTCGGCGAGGAATTCCGCGTCTAGCCGTTATCCCCGCTATCGACGGGGAACACCCCTATTGCACCCTTAACGAGATGCCCTCCTCCTGGTATACACCGGGACAGGAAGGCGATAAGCAAGAATCGGACCAAAGGGCAGCGCGCACGCGCGCGTTATCGTGGTCAGCAGGAAATGCACCCACCGCTAATGGCGCTCACCCAAAGACTCGAAATCCGGCAGAGCCACGCGCTCGTGATGACGCCGCAGCTGATGCAAGCCATCAAGCTGCTGCAGCTCTCCAACCTCGATCTGGCCGCTTATGTTGAGGGCGAACTCGAGCGCAATCCTCTGCTCGAGCGAGCGGGAGAAGGCGAGGGCGAAGGAAGCCCTGCCGGTCGCGAAGTCTCGCCGGATGCTGCCTCGGCCGATTGGACGCAGGCAGACCGTAATCAAGACGAAAGCTCACGCCCCGAGCAGCCCGTCGTCGACATTGACGACGTTCTTCCCGGCGATGCCGATGCCGCGACCTCGCGCGCCAATGGCGAGGCGCCGATGGGGTACTCCGAGTGGGCCGGCACCGGCGCCGGCGGGCGCGAGAATGGCGATTACAATCTCGAAGCTTTTGTCTCGGTCGAGACCACGCTCGCCGATCATCTTGCCGAGCAACTCGCGCTAACGATCTCCAATCCGGCGCGGCGCATGATCGGACAGTATCTCATCGATCTGGTCGATGAGGCTGGGTACCTCAATGGTGATCTCGCGCTGGTCGCCGAGAAGCTTGGTGCTCCGGTCAGCGAAGTCGACGCCGTGCTGGCGATCCTGCAGGGCTTCGATCCGCTGGGCGTCTGTGCGCGCAATCTCACAGAATGCCTCGCCATCCAACTCAAGGAACGCAACCGTTTCGACCCGGCGATGCAGGCGCTCGTCGCTCATCTGGATCTGCTTGCCAAACGCGATCTTGCGGCCTTGCGCCGGCTCTGCGAGGTTGGCGAGGAAGACTTGACCGACATGATCGGCGAGATTCGCAAACTCAACCCGAAGCCCGGCCTTGCCTTCGGCTCGGTCCAGATGCAGCCGATCGTACCCGATGTGTTCGTGCGCCCGGGACCCGACGGGGCCTTCGCCATCGAGCTCAATTCCGACACCTTGCCCAAGGTGTTGGTCAACCAGATCTATCATGCCGAACTCGCCAAAACCGCGAAGAACGACAAGGACAAGAGCTATCTCGCCGATTGTCTGCAAACCGCGACTTGGCTGATGCGGGCGCTCGATCAGCGCGCCAAAACCATACTGAAGGTGTCGACCGAGATCGTGCGCCAGCAGGACGCCTTTTTCCTGCATGGCGTCCAGCATCTGCGTCCACTCAATCTCAAGACCATCGCCGATGCGATCGGCATGCATGAGTCGACGGTATCACGCGTCACCGCCAACAAGTACATGGCGACCAACCGCGGCATCTTCGAGTTGAAGTATTTCTTCACCTCGGCAATCGCCTCGGCGGACGGAGGAGAAGCCCATTCGGCCGAGGCGGTGCGCCACCGCATCAGGCATTTGATCGACGCTGAAACGCCCGACTGCGTGCTGTCCGATGACACCATCGTGGAAAAACTGCGCGAGGCGGGAATCGACATCGCCCGGCGAACCGTCGCAAAGTATCGGGAAGCGATGCGAATTGCCTCGTCGGTACAGCGGCGGCGGGAGAAGCAGACGTCGCTTGGGGCAGGCGCGGCCTCCTGACGCACCTTCTGTGATATTGTACTGCGGCGTTTTCTGCGGCGAACTGGGTCCGCGGAAAGCGCGCAAGCGCGTGCGCGGCGCCAGCGCTCGTGCCCGCGGCCGGGATCGTCGACCAGCGGTCATCGGAGGGCGATCATGCCACTTCGCGTCTCGGGCAAGAACATCAAGGTTGGAGAAGCGCTTCGCGGGCGCATCAATGCGCGCCTCGCGGAAGCGATGGCCAAATATTTCGACGGCGGCTTTTCCGGTCACGTTACCATCGGCCGGGATGGATTCGGTTTCCGAACCGAGTGCGTCGTCCATCTCGACTCGGGGATCGTGCTCGAGGCCGAGGCACTTGCGGCGGATGCCTATGCCAGCGCAGATCAAGCGGCAATCCGCATCGAAACCCGATTGCGGCGATACAAGCGACGGCGCAAGGATCGCCAGGCGGCGCGCAACGACGAGCGGGCAATCGATCGCGATGCGCACGAGCGCGATCAAATCGACGCGCCTATCGTAACAGGGCCCGCGTCCGATGAGCAGGAACCAGCGGAGAGCAATCCGGCGATCATTGCCGAATCAATGGCGGCCTTGAAGCGCCTTTCAGTCAGGGAAGCCGTGATGGAGCTCGACGTGACGGGCGTGCCGGTCCTCGTCTTCCGTCACGCTGGACATGGCCGCGTCAATCTGGTTTACCGCCGCGCGGACGGCCACATCGGTTGGATCGATCCGCCGACAGTCGAAAAGGACGCCCATTGACGGGCCAACGGCGGCTACTTATGGTCCGCCGCCTTTGCGATGCTGAGCCTGTTGAGCTCCCCGATCTCCGGAAAGGTCCATGCTGCTCACCGATCTCGTCGCGCCCAATGCCATCATTCCGGCATTGAAGGTCAACAGCAAGAAGCAGGTCCTGCAGGAATTGGCCGCCAAGGCTGCCGAACTCTGCGGCCAAAGCGAACGGACAATCCTGGAGACGCTACAGCAACGCGAGAAGCTCGGTTCAACGGGGGTAGGCAACGGTATCGCCATTCCGCACGGCAAGCTGCCTAAGCTCAACAAGCTATTTGGATTGTTTGCGCGCCTTGAAAGGCCGGTCGAGTTCGAGGCGCTCGATAGCCAACCGGTTGACCTCGTGTTTCTGCTGCTTGCGCCGGAAGGAGCCGGCGCCGACCATCTCAAGGCGCTGGCTCGCGTCGCGCGCCTCCTGCGGGATGCGGATGTCGCGCGCAAATTGCGCCAGTCACGTGACGCCGAAGCACTCTACGCGGTTTTGGCGATGCCTTCTGCCTCGGCGGCTTGAGCGACGGCCAAGCGCACGCAAGCGCTAATGCAGGCTGACGGTCTCGATCTCGCGGTGCGCCGCATCCGCCATCGCTGCTTCGCGGCTGTCAGCAAGTAGGATCGGCGTGCCATCCGCGGCGTACAGCACGAAGACGCGATGACCGGGCGGGAGCAGCGGGGCTTCGGCGCACAGGAACGCGACCTCCTCCGAGCGGATGGCTCTGATGTAGGCAAGACGGTCCTCGCCGAGGGCCGCGAATTTTTCGGCCGACATCGCCGGACGGGGCATTGCGGATGCGTCGAACATGGCACGTGCTCCTCGCGCTCGGATCGCGCGTAGGCACACTATCGTCGAGTTCGAGCATTATGGCTGTGCCCTGGATCACACACTCGACTCGAATAATCCGCTCGAGCCGAGTTGTGACGTTGCGGCGGCCGTTTCCACTGTGGCCTAGATCACACAGTCGCGCTGAATCGGACCGGAGCGAGTGAACCTCAGTGGACGCTGACGGTCTCAAGCTCCTGGCTCCAGGCATTGGCTATGGCCGCTTCGCGGCTGTCGGTCAGCAGGATCGGGGTGCCGTCGGCCGCGTGCAGAGCATAGAGAAGGGTACCAGGCGCAAGTTGCGGCGCCTGCGGAAATTGCTTCTGCACGTCCTCGGAGCGGACCATTTTAACATAGGCGATCTTGCCGCCGCCCAGGAGCGCCAGCGCTTCTGGCGAGATCATGGGTTCTCGGGAGGTGATGTCGTTATTGGTCATGGCACTCGACTCCTTAACACTGAGTTCAACGCGTCGAGCCCTCTCGGGTTCAGTCACGATTTGCGATGTTGATCGTCTTTACGAACCGTTGCGGCTCCGGCCGCACAAGATCGATCAACAACAGCCCATTCTTGAGGTCCGCGCTCAGCACTTCCATCCCATCGGCGAGCACGAATGTGCGCTGAAATTGGCGGGCGGCAATGCCGCGATGAAGGTATTGGTGCTCTTGCTGCTCCTGCTGACGGCCGCGGATGATGAGTTGGCTTTCCTCGACCGTCACGTCGAGTTGATCGCGGGTGAAGCCCGCAACCGCCAAGGTAATCCGCAGGCGCTCGGGTTGGCCGTCCTGTCGGGCAATGCGCTCGATGTTGTAGGGCGGATAGCCGTCGGCGCCCTTGGCGACCCGATCGAGCGCTCGCTCGATCTCGTCGAATCCGAGCAGGAACGGGCTGGACAAAGACGGAACTCGGGACATGTCTCAAAGCCCTCGCAAGCGACTTTGAGGGGGCCCTATTGGCGCCCCCTGACCGTCCGGTGAGGCATCCACCGGGCGGTCGGTTCCAATATGGGGAGTTGCGGCAAACGCCGCAAGAACGCCGGGAGGAAGGCCGCCTCGGCTCGCCGGTCCACCCTTAAAGCGCCCCTCCCGGAGATTGAGCCGGTGGCAGGGACACAGTATTGATCGCGCGTTTTGCGCTGCGGAGGGCACGGTGCGAATTGCCGTCATGGGGTCGGGAGGGGTCGGCGGCTACTTCGGCGCACGACTCGTGCAGGGGGGCGCCGATGTTCATTTCATCGCGCGCGGGTCGCATCTTGCCGCCATGCGCGAGGGCGGCCTCGCGATCGAAGGCGGGCCGAGTCCGATCCATCTGCCCAAGGTTAACGCGACCGACGACCCGAAGACGATCGGGCCGGTGGACATCGTGATGTTCTGCGTCAAGTTGTGGGACACCGAGACTGCCGCGCGCCAACTGCTGCCGCTCATGCGGCCTACCACCGGGGTCATATCCTTTCAAAACGGCGTGCAGAAAGACGACATGTTGCGGCCGATCCTCGGCGACAAGGCGCTAGTGGGCGGCGTCGCATATGTCGGGACCAGCATCGGCCGGCCGGGGGTTATCGCGCAGACGGGCTCGCTGCAGCGATTGGTGTTCGGGGAGTACGATAACCACCGTTCCGCGCGTGTCGAGGCATTCCACGAGGTCTGCCGGCGCGGCGGCATCAACGCCGAAATCAGCGACGATGTCCGTCGCTCGATCTGGGAAAAATACGTATCGCTCGTCGCGATGTCCGGCGCGACTGCCGGCATGCGCAAAACCATCGGGCCGATCCGCAGCCACCCGCTCACGCGACAATTCCTGTTCGAGCTGGCGCGGGAGGTCGTCGCCGTCGGCCGCGCGCACGGCGTCGCCTTGCCCGAGGACTACGCCGAACAGCGCAAGGCGTTTTTCGATTCCTGGCCACCGGAAATGACGACCTCCATGCACCACGATCTGCAACAGAGCAAGCCGCTCGAGCTGCGCTGGCTATCGGGCGGGGTGGTCGATCTCGGCGCCGCTGTCGGCGTGCCGACGCCCATGAACCGCGCCGTGCGCGATTTGCTGATCCTTCACGCCGATGGAGCGCCGAGCTGAGACCAGCGGCGGGTTTACGCCCCCGGCAGTTTGAACAGCTTCATCGCGTTCGTGCGTCCGATCTTGCGACGATCGCTTTCGCTGATCTCCGCATGATCGAACCAATCGGCGGCGTCGCTGAAATCCTCGAACGGATAGTCAACAGAAAACATCACCCGCTCGACCCCGATCTCAGCCACTGCGTCGATCAGCGCAGGCGTGCTGAAATGGCCCGACGTCGTGAGATGGAAATTGGCGCGGAAATAGCTCGCAACTGGCTTGCGTGCCGCGTATTTATGCGGCGCCTTCATCCAATTGTTCCGGCTGTCGATGCGCCAGAGATAGTAGGGCAAGCCCTCCCCGAGGTGGCCGAGAATGATCTGCAGCCGCGCATGCTCGTCGAACAGACCGCTGCCGATCAGCCGCAAAGCGTGCACCGACGTTTCCGCTGCGAAGCTCCAAGTCGGGCCGAGCAGCCATGAATGGCCTTCGTACAGCGGCGAGCGCACCGAGGGCGGCCGCGGATGCAGATAGAACGGAACGTCAAGGCTTTCGACCACGCGCCAGAACGAGCGATATTGCGGCAGATCGTAGTGCAGCACGCGGGCCGCGTCGTTCGTCTGCGAATAGCCGTTGACTAGCGCGCCTTTGAATCCGAGATCTTTGATGCAGCGTTCGAGCTCTTGCGTCGCGATCTCCGGCTCTTGCATCGGCAAAGCAGCGACGCCCGCGAATCGATCGGGACGCTTTGCGACCTCCGCCGCGAGGATATCGTTGGCGCGGTGAGCGACCTCCGCGGCTTGCTTGATATCGGCAATGGCCTGAATCGCCGGCGCATTCAGCGACGTAACCATGATCTCGACCCCAGAGGCGTCCATCAGCCGCAAACGCTGGTCATGAAAATCGAGCAGCCGGTGTCGCAGCTCGGGCCACACGTGCGGTCCGAATGGTTGCGAATCGCCAAGCGTGGCTTCGATCGCGAAGTGATCCTCGAGCGTGACCTTTCCCTGCATGCGTTCTCCCGAACCTATGGTGACGCGTGAGCGCGGCGCGGAGCTGACAGCGCAACCCACTATGCGCGCAGTCGCAGGGTCGTGCCAGCCCGCAGGGGTATTTTGCAGTTGCGGCCGAAGCCGCTTAAGATTCTGTCATGAAGCTGCCGCCGCTGACGGTTCGTGCGATTCATTCGGTCGCGGTCGAGGTGCCGATCACTTATGCGCTCGGCACCAGCCGAGGCGTGATCAGCAAGGCTCCGCTGCTGCTCATCGATCTTCAGACCGAGGAGGGGGTCACCGGCCGCTCATATCTGTGGTGTTATTTTCCCGCCGCGATGGCGGCGGTCGCCAAAATGCTCGACGAGGTGGCGCGCACGGTCACAGGCGAGCGTCTCGCGCCCGCCGACCTCTGGAGCAAGCTTTGCGGGCGCTTCGCGCTCATTGGCGTGCAAGGCGTCGTGCGCATGGCGATGGCGGGTTTTGACGTGGCGGCCTGGGATGCGCTGGCGATTGCTGCCGGTTGGCCGCTCGCGACGCTGCTTGGCAGCGCGCCAAAGCGCATTCCTGCCTACAATTCCTGCGGCCTTGGCCTGATGGCGCCGCAGCGGCTGGCCGACGAGGCGGAAAAACTTTTGGCCGGCGGCTTCCGTGCGGTCAAGCTCAGACTTGGCTATCCGACGCTCAAGGACGATCTCGTTGCGCTGCATGCGGTGAAGAGGCACCTCGGCAGCGAGATCGCGGTGATGGTCGACTACAACCAAGCGCTCAGCCTGGCGCAGGCCCTCGAACGCGGGCGGGCGCTCGATCGCGAAGGCGTTTATTGGCTGGAGGAACCCATCCGCCACGACGATTATGCCGGTAACGCGACGCTCGTGCGCGAGCTCGAGACGCCGATCCAGATCGGCGAGAATTTTTCTGAAACCTCGGCCATGGCCGCGGCGCTCGCAGCCGCCGCCGCCGATTATGTGATGCCCGATCTCGAGCGAATCGGCGGCGTCACCGGCTGGCTGCGGGCCGCCGCGCTTGCAGCCACGCACCGCATCGAGATGTCCTCGCACCTCTATTCCGAGGTGAGCGTGCATCTGCTCGCCGCGACACCCACGTGCCACTTCCTCGAATACATGGATTGGGCCGACAAGATCTTGACCGAACCGCTCGAGATTGTGGATGGATTCGCGGTCGTGCCCCAGCGGCCCGGAAACGGTCTCGCGTGGGATAAGCGCGCGGTAGAGACCTATCGGATCGGTTAAACCGACCCCGTCAAAGCTTCACCCAGCCCGCTGGCGGCTTCTTGCCCGGGTGAATAGCGCCGCACTTCTTGCACCTGCGCGCTTTTTCGTCGGCGTAAAACGCTTCGTAAAGCGGCGGCAGATCCTTTACCAGATGCTGCACCTTCACCTCGATGCGGTGCACGAGCGCTCGGCATTGGAAGCAATACCATTCGAAAGCGTCGAGCTCGTCCGGCCGCGCCGCCTCGACCACCAGCCCGACCGAGCCTTCCTGCGGCCGTTGCGGCGAGTGCCGGACGTGCGGCGGCAGGAGGAAGACCTCTCCCTCGCGAATGGGAATGTCGTAGAAGTCGCCGTTGTCGACGACCTTGAGCAGCATGTCGCCCTTGAGCTGATAGAAGAATTCCTCCACCGGATCGTCGTGATAGTCCGTGCGTTCGTTCGGCCCGCCGACCACCTGCACCGTCATTTCGCCCTCCTCGAACACCTTCTTGTTGCCTACGGGAGGTTTGAGCAGGTGCCGATGCGCCTCGATCCAGTTCTGGAAATTAAAGGCCTGCAGTCGTCCTCTCGCCATGGCCGTCTCCTCGTTCGCCGCAGCCGCAACCAAGCCCAGCACCTCGCGGCCGTGTTGGCCGGCTGATCGCGTGCGGATTTTCGCGATGCTCGCAGCGACCCTCGCCCGCAGCCCTTCGCCAGTCTATCATGGCCGCAGCTGACCGCAGAGACTGCTGCGATGTTCGTTGTTGCTGCGGCTCAGCCGTGGCCGCCGAGGTTCCGAAGCCGTCGCGTCGCGATGCGCTGCTCATTCCCTAATATCGGGAGATCGTCTTGCCCGTCATGTCCGGAAAGCGTGCCTTCCTCGATCTGCTCAAGCAGGAGGGTGTCGAAATCATGTTCGGCAACCCCGGCACCACCGAATTGCCGCTGATGGATGCGTTCGCGACCGAGAATGAGCTGCGGTATTTGCTCGGTCTGCAGGAAGCCGCAGTCATGGCGATGGCGGACGGCTATGCGCAAGCCTCGGGCAAGCTCGCGGTGGTCAATCTCCACGTCGCGCCCGGTCTCGGCAACGCCATGGGGATGCTCTACGACGCGCAGAAGGCGGGCTCCCCCATTCTCGTCACCGCCGGCCAGCACGAGCAGAGTTTCAACGCCACCGAGCCGATTCTTTGGGCGGATCTTCCGACCATCGCGCGCCCATTGGTCAAATGGTCTTCCGAGGTGCATCGCTTGGCCGATTTGCCCCGGCTCGTACATCGCGCGGCGAAAACCGCGCTGGCGCCGCCCACTGGACCGGTCTTCCTGTCGCTTCCCGGAGATATCCTGCGCGCCGACGGGGACATCGATCTCTCCGCGCCCAGCCGCGTGGCGCCGCGGCTGCGGGGGGATCGGGCAGCGGTCGAAGCGGCGGCCGCCCTGCTCGCAGAAGCAAAGCATCCCGTGATCATGGCGGGCGATGCCGTGGCGCAGAGCCGCGCGCATGCGGAACTGGTCGAGCTCGCGGAGCTTTTAGGTGCGCCCGTCTATACGGAGTTCGTGCCGAGTACCGCCTCGTTTCCCGCCTCGCATCCGCTGTTCCGCGGCGCGATGGTCCGCCTCGCGCCCGATGTGCGCAAGGTGCTCGAGCAGTACGACCTGCTGTTCTCGGTCGGTGGCGATCTCTTCACCTTGTCGCTTCCTTCCGACATCGATCCGATGCCGCCCGCGATCAAGCTGATCCACCTCGACGTGGATCCCTGGGAGCTGGGCAAGAATTATCCGCCGGCGGTCGCCATCCTCGGCGATCCAAAGGGCACGCTGCCGGACATCATCGCCGCCGTCCGCGAGCGCATGACGAGCAGCACGCGCGGCGCCGCACGCGCGCGCTTCACGGCGGCAACCAAGGCGATCGCCGTCGAGCGCGAGGGGCTCGCGGCGAAGGCCCGCGCGATGGCGCGAGCGACGCCGGTGCAGCCGCTGGCGCTGCTGCACGCGATCGGCGAGATGCTGCCGAAGGACGCGGTCGTCATCGAGGAGGCGCTCTCCTCGGCGCCGGGTATCCGGCAGCTCATCCGCAGCGACGATCCGCAGAGCTATTTCGGCTTGCGCGGGGGCGGCATCGGCTGGGGCCTGCCCGCGACGATCGGCGTCAAGCTTGCCTTGCCCGATCGGCCGGTGCTCGGCCTGATCGGCGACGGCAGCGCCCTCTATACCTGCCAAGGGCTTTGGACCGCCGCACGCTACCGCATCGGCGCCGTCTTCGTGATCCTCAACAACAGCTCGTATCGTATCCTCAAGCAGCGCCTGCATGCGATGCGCGGGCTTGCCGAGCAGGCCGACAGCTACGTCGGCATGGAGCTTGTCGATCCCAAGATCGACTTCGTCTCGCTTGCGCGTTCGCTCGGCGTTATGGCGGAACGTGCCAAGACCGTGCATGAGACCACCGATCTGATTGCGCAGGCATTCAAGAACGGCGAGCCGATGCTTATCGACGTCGAGCTCGATCGCGCGTTTAAGCCGATGTGATCGCTTTCGTTTCCGGCCGGGAATAAAGCACCAGCAGGGCGAGTCTCCACCCCGTCGGCGCGCGCCGCGCCGCCGGCGCTTTCGAATTTTGTCTCGAGGAGATGTCCTATGCTCAACCTGTCGCGTCGCGACTTCGTGGTTTCCACCGCCATGGCGGCCGCGCTCGGCCTCAATGCGCGGCTCGCGGTATCGCCGGCCTTCGCGCAGAAGACGCCGGATCCGGCCAAGCCTTTCGTCACCTACAAGGTCGGCGCAGCCGAAGTCACCGCCCTCTACGACGGCATCTGGGAGAAGCCGCACGACCCGGCATTCATCGCCAACGCTTCGGTTGATGACGTAAAGGCGGCGATGGTGAAAGCCGGACTGCCCGCCGACTTCGTCTCGATCCCGTTCACCGTGCTGGTGATCAAGATCGGCGGCAAGACCATCATGTGCGACAGCGGCACGGGCGGACAAGTGCAGCCCACCGCCGGCAAGCTGGCAGCGAATATGAAGGCGGCCGGCATCGACCCCGCCAAGATCGAGACTATTCTCATCTCCCATTGTCATCCCGATCACATCTTCGGGCTGATGGAGAAAGACACCAACAAGCCGCTGTACCCCAACGCCGAACTGATCGTTTCGGACGTTGAATACAAATTCTGGACCGACCCGGCGGTGATCGACCGGCTGCCAGAAGCGAGAAAAGGCCTAGCGCGTCGCATCCAGGCCGTCTTCCCGACCTGGAAGAACATCCGCCAAGTCGCCGGCGAGCCCGAGGTGGCTCCCGGCATCCGCTTCGTCAACTCGCCGGGTCACACGCCCGGCCATCGCGCCTTCCACCTGTCGTCCGGAGCAAGCCAGCTCATGATCTCTAACGACACGGCGTATGTGCCGGCGCTGGTGGTGTCGAACCCGGGCTGGCACGGCCAATACGATCAAGACGCCGCTCTTGCCGAGGCTTCGCGCCGCAAGCTGCTCGACCGCGTGATCGCCGACAAGGTCATGATCTGCGGTTATCACTTCCCGTTCCCCGGCGCTGGCACCATCGCCAAGGATGGCAGCGGCTATGCGTTGAGCGTCATGAAAACGTGAGCGGCAGCGGCGCCACGTGGCTCACACCGAAACATGGAGATCATCATGAAGACGCCTGCGCTTTGGATTTCGGCATTGCTCGTCGGCGTGTCGCTTGCCGCGACCGGCGCGCACGCCGTCGATAACGTCACCTCGCGCGACGCGCCGGACCTCACTTCGGTCCGCGCCAAGATCAAGGCCAAGGATTACAAGGCTGCGCTTGCCGAGCTGACGCCCATGCTCGAGACGCATCAGCACGCTGACGTGTACAACCTGATGGGCTTTGCCTTGCGCAAGACCGGCGACTACAAGCAGGCCTACACCTTCTATCGCAAGGCGCTCGATTTCGATCCCGATCACAAGGGCGCGCTCGAATACTTGGGCGAGCTCTACGTGGAAACCGGACAAGTCGAGAAGGCGCGCGAGAACGTCGTCTTGCTGAAGAAGCTCTGTCCGGGCGGATGCGAGGAGCTCGCCGATCTCGAACACGCAATCGCCTCGGCCAAGGTCAATTGAGGCTTTGCGATGCGGTCATCCGTGATGGCGGCGGCCGCGCTTGTCGGCCGCCTCTTGCTCGCGGCGATATTCCTGCACGAGGCCTGGAGCAAGTTTGCCGCCTACCCGGCGGCGCTTGCCTATATGCAGGCTTTCGGCGTGCCCGGGCAGCTCTTGCCGCTCGCGATTGCGGTCGAATTGGGCTGCGGTCTTTTGATCCTATGCGGTTACCACACCCGGGCCGCCGCGCTGGTCCTCGCCGGCTTTTGCCTCGCCACCGCCGTCCTGTTTCATGGTAAATTTGGCGATCGCAACCAGCTCCTTCACTTCGAGAAGGATCTGGCGATCGCCGGCGGGCTCCTCGTGCTGTTTGCCCATGGCGCCGGCGCATGGTCCCTCGACGCGTTGCGCTCGGTGGTAACAGCGGCCTCCCCGCAGGTATCGGGACACAGGAGCGGCCCTGATCTAGCCGCTCATTCCTAAGCCACGGCCTCTTATCGAAATTCACCCACTGCGGCCCTCGAACCTTTCGGCCTCCTGCGCGACTAATTGTCTGAGCCCAATCGGGCCTTAGAGGAGTTCCTCGCCGCAACGGCACCAGAAGGGGGGCCTTCGTGCAGAAAATTCAGTGGCCCGAGTCGGGCAAGTCGACCTATTTCCGCAATCGGCAGACCCTATTGGTCATGACGGCGAGCGCCGCGTTGCTCGCCGGCATCGCATCCGCCGATGCTCTTCCGTTCGATCAGCAGTGGCCAACGCAGCAGCCGCAGCGATTGCGGTCGGTGGCCAAGCCCAACGGCTTGGTCGTGGCAACGCGCGAGAAGCACCCGGCAAAAGCAAAGCCTGGCGCCGAGGACGTCGCCGCCAAAGCGAAGGGCGTGCTGAGCGTCATCATCTCGATCGACCGGCAGCAGCTCACCCTCTATTCGGACGGCCAGCCGATCGCCCGTTCGCGCGTTTCAACCGGCGTGCCGGGCCATCCGACGCCCACCGGTGTGTTCAGCATCATTCAGAAGGATCGCTGGCACCGCTCCAATATCTACTACAACGCGCCGATGTATTTCATGCAGCGGATCACGTGGTCGGGCGTGGCCATGCATGAGGGCGTGGTCCCGAATTCGCCGGCATCGCATGGCTGCATCCGTCTGCCTGGGTCGTTCGCGCGACAAATGTGGGGCATCACCAAGCTCGGCGTGCGCGTCATCGTTGCCCGCAACGAGCTTACGCCGTCCACGATTTCGAACGAGCGCTTGTTCACGGTCAAGCGCGAGCCGGCCGAACCGAAGGGCGAGGCGCAAGCTAACTTGCCGGAGACGGTGGGCGGTACGGCGAATGCCTTCGAGCTGGCGCAGCTCAGTGCGGCCAAGCGCGACGGGCAAGCATTCAACACGGCGTCGGACGTCTCCAAGCCTCTCAGCCCGGCGCTCGACGCCATGGCCTTCGCGTTCGGGACGCCGCGCGAAACGACGGGACCGGAGCTGAAGCCGGTTGAGCCGCGGCCGCTCAAGCCAGGTCCGATCTCCGTGTTCATCAGCCGCAAGGAAGGCAAGCTGTTCGTGCGCAAGGGCTTTGAGCCGGTGTTCGACGTGCCGGTCACGTTCGAACAGCCAGACCGGCCGCTCGGCACGCACGTTTTCACTGCCTTGGCGCTCAACGACGACAACACGACCCTGCGCTGGAACGTGGTATCGATGTCAGGCGCAGTCCCCGCGCCGGCGAAGAAGTCGGCGAAGGGCAAGCACGTCGAGCCGGTAGCAGCGCCGGCAGCGCCGGCATCGAACGCGAGTGAGGCGCTTGGTCGCGTTACTATTCCGCCGGATGCGCTCGAGCGCATTTCCGAATTGATGTCGCCAGGTGCCTCGCTCATCATCTCGGACAAGGGACTTGGGCCCGAGACCGGCAAGGGCACGGACTTCATCGTGCTGACACGCTGACGCCGCGCACCAAACCTGTTTTGCCATGCCCGGCATGCAGCCAGTCTGCGCTGCCGGGCATGTGCGTCTGGGGCATCAGCTTCGCGCGAGGGCGGCGAGCGCTTGCGCCGTGGTGACCGGCGGCTTCCAGCCCAGCTTGAGCAGCGCGGCGGGCTCCGCGACCAGCGAGCCGGCGAGGCGTTGGTAAGTTTCCGTGCGGCCCGCCGCGTGCAGCGCGGCCTTGAGCAAGGCCGGCGGCACGGGAACGAGGCCGGGGGAGCGTCCCAATCCGCCGCGGAGGGCGGCAATCATCTCGGGGATGGTCAGCGCCGCCGGATCGGCGGCAATGAGCGGCTGCCGCAGCCGCCCGGGTGCAGCGAGCACGGTGTCGATCGCCGCGACCAAATTGTCGAGCGCAAGCAGCGAGCGGCGGCCACGCAGTGCGCCAAGCGGCAGCGGATAGGGCGCACGCGCGAACCGCAGCAGCTCCGCCATGTTGCCCTTCACGCCGGCTCCGTAGACCAGGACAAGCCGTAGCGCGACCCAATCCAGATCGAGCTGCGCCAAACCCTCCTCCGCCGCCAGTTTGGAGCGGCCATAGGCATCGGTCGGCTGCGGGGGCAGATCTTCGGTCAAGACATGATCCGCGGCCGGGCCCGATTGCGCGCGGATCGAGGACAAGAAGATGAAGCGCCTGGCGCCTGCGCGTTGCGCCGCGCGGGCAAGCGCGATCGTCGCCTCGGTGTTGAGCACGCGATAATCATCTTCGGGCAGTCCGGACATGGCATGGGCGACTCCGGCCGAATGGATGACCGCGTCGACGTCGGCAAGGGCGGCTGCCATGTTCTGCGGCCGCGCCAAGTCGCCGACGACGGCGCTCGCCGCCTCCATCGGCACGGTGCTCGGCCGCCGCAGCAGCACGCGCAGCCGGTAGCCACGCTTGGGCAGTTCGCGCAACAGCCACTGGCCGATGAAACCGGTCGCCCCGGTGAGCGCGATCAGGGGTTTGACGCCGACAGGATTCACCGTTGGTCCGGGCCGTTCCATGGATGCGTATCGTTACCGCATCAGTATATCGCAATCGGCGGCCATGGGTTTGTGAGACCGCTGCCCGTATTAGGGATTGTGGTTCTCGCCGCGATCGCGGCTCGGCCGCCGAGATGGCGTGAGAGGGACGGCTTACCGCTTCAGTCCGGCCGCGCCGGCCACGCGCTCCCATTTGGCCAGGTCATCACGGATGAAGGCGGCAAACTCCTCGGGGCTGCCGCCGATCATATCGAAGCCCTGGCGGGCCATGGTAGCGACCACATCGGGAGACTTTGCCGCCTCGCTGGAGGCCGCCGCGAGGCGCTCGATGATGCCGCGATCCGTGCCGGCCGGCGCCAGCAGGCCGAACCAGCCCGAGGTATCGAATCCGGTCAGTCCCGCTTCCGACATGGTCGGCAGGTCGGGCGCCGCGCTGGCGCGACGCAGCGTCGTCGAGGCGAGTGCGATGACCTTGCCCTCGGCCACGAACTGCAACACCGACGATACCGGCGAGAACATCACTTGCACCCGGCCGCCCAAGAGGTCGGTCGCGGCCTGCCCCGTTCCGGGGTAGGGCACGTGCACGAGCTTCGTGCCTGCCATCACGTTGAACAGTTCGCCGGTGAAATGCGATGTGCCGCCGACGCCGGCGGAACCGTAGGACAATTCGCCCGGCTTCTCGCGCGCGAGCTTGATGAACTCGTCCAGGCTGCGCACGCCGAGCGAGGGATGCACGACGAGAATGTTTGGCAGCGTGGCAAAAAGCGAGATCGGCGCAAAGTCCTTGGCGAAGTCGAAGTTGAGATTGGGCGTGATGACGGCGTTGATGGTGTTCGCGACAGTGCCCTGCAACAGCGTGTAGCCGTCATTCGGCGCGTGCGCCACGAAGCCGGTGGCGATGGTGCTGCCGGCGCCGCTGCGGTTCTCGACGATGAACTGCTGGCCGAGCAGTCGAGTGAGCGCTTGCGCGAGGACGCGCGCCGCGACGTCGCCGGACGCGGCTGGCCCGAAACCGACGATGATGCGCACCGGCCGCGTTGGATAGATTTCCGCGCTGGCGATCCGGGTTTCCGCCGCGAGCCCAGCGGCGCCCCCTGTCAGCTCCAGAAATCGGCGGCGGGAGAGCGGCATGGCGTTTGCTCGCTGCTCGGTGACGGCGTCAGCTTACGCCGAGCGCACAATCTCGCAAGCTTGCTCCATCTGGTGAGCCGGGTCGACCTTAACCTAGTGTGGCGGTTCAGAAGTCCGCATCATTCTTGCAGCGAGTCCGAAATGCGGACTTCTGAACCAAAGCTACACTTGATCAATAAGTTGCTAGTGTCCTTCGATTCCGAAGTTCGCAGACGAGGCTGCAGCACAATGATGCGAACTTCGGAATCGGGACACTAGCATTGCTCCGGAGCGCTCACGGTCACCTTCAAATCTTTTATCAGGCCATTCCCGAGTGAATAGACCCAGCCGTGAACCGAGAGGGGCTGCCCCCGTGCCCACGCGTCGAGCACGAAGACGTCGGAAGCCACGTTCTTGACTTGCTGCATCACGTTTAGTTCGCACAGGCGGTCGAGCCGGCGGCGCTCGTCCTGCAGGGCTTCGAGTTCCCGGCTGTGTGTTCTGGACAGCTCGCGAATTGGGTGCAGCCAATGGTCGACAAGACCCCGACGTCTGCCATCGACGGCGGCGCTGACGCCGCCGCAGCCGTAATGTCCGACGACCATAACGTGCTGCACTTTCAGGACGTCGACGGCAAACTGGAGCACGGATAGATAATTGGCATCCTGTGGCGAAGCGAGATTGGCGACGTTGCGGTGGACGAACAGCTCGCCGGGGTCGAGCCCGACAATCGTATTCGCCGGCACGCGGCTATCGGAGCAGCCGATCCACAGATAATGGGGTGCCTGTTGGCGTTCGAGCCGCCGGAAGAAATCGGGGTCTTCCGCGACCATCCGCGCTGCCCAGGCGCGGTTTCTTTCCTTGAGGTCAGCCAGAGTGTTCACGTGCTGCCGTAAAGAAAATTCATCTAATTGGTGGAGCCAAGGGGAGTCGAACCCCTGACCTCTTGAATGCCATTCAAGCGCTCTCCCAACTGAGCTATGGCCCCACGCAGGACGCGATGTCGGGATGATCGCGTCCGAAGCTTAAAGGAATTGTAACGCGCCTGCGTTGTCGTGACCAGGAGAAGGCTCCCCGCAGCAGCCGCGCCGCGCTCAGGTTTCCTCCTCGTCGTCGACGTCGCCGATAATGTCGGTGACGTCCTCGTCGCCCTCCTCCTGCTCCTCGATGAAGGTGGCGTCGTCCATGCCCTCGTCTTCAAGCTCCACATCCTCTTCGGCGCCCTCTTCCGCCTCGCCTTCTGGCGTCTTCTTGCCTTGCGCCTCGGCATCCGCCTCTTCCAGGGAGACGAATTCAGCCTCGGCGGTCTCCGGCGCCGCCACCTCTTCTTCAGCCGCCGGGGCGGCAGCGGCAACGGGCGCGGTTTCCGGCCGCGCCCGCGTGGCGACCGTGGCAAGCTCCATGACCGTGTGGCATTTCGGGCAGACGATCGGATCCTTGTTGAGATCGTAAAATTTCGCGGCGCAGTTGGCGCAGAGGCGCTTAGTGCCGAGCTCGGGTTTCGCCACGGTTCCGGTTCCTTGAGCGGGTCTAAAATTGAGGTGCTTCACTTGGCGAGTTGCACTGGCGGTGTCAATAGCCGCCCGACGGGGTCTGGGCGGCCGCGCCGGCGCGCCCATGGCCGATCCGGATGACGCCCTTTCGCCTGCGTGCTACAGAGCTTCAAACGTAGGTTGCACGTGGACCACGCAGCTTCATCTCCGCTGACTGCGCGCCGCGCCGGCGCCCTCAAGGGGCGCGCGCACGTGCCCGGCGACAAGTCGATCTCGCACCGCGCTCTCATCTTCGGCGCCCTCACGGTCGGCAAGACCGACATCGCCGGGCTGCTCGAAGGCGAGGACGTGATCAATACCGCCAACGCGATGCGCGCGCTCGGCGCCAAAGTCGAGCGCATGGGCGAGGGCGCCTGGCGCGTCCACGGCGTCGGCGTCGGAGGCTTTCGCGCGCCCGATGGCGTGCTGGACTTCGGCAATTCCGGCACCGGCTGTCGTCTGGCCATGGGGGCGGTGGCCGGCTGTCCCATCAGCGCAAGCTTCGACGGCGACGCCAGCCTGCGCCGGCGGCCGATGAAGCGGATCCTCGAGCCCCTCGAGCTGATCGGCGCGCGCGCCGCCAGCATGAGCGACGGCGGACGGCTCCCCATCACGCTCACCGGCGCGCGCGACCCGATCCCGATCGTCTATCGCACACCGGTGCCCTCGGCGCAGATCAAGTCGGCGGTGCTGCTCGCCGGCCTTGCCGCGCCGGGCGAAACGACCGTTATCGAAACCGAAGCGAGCCGCGATCACACCGAGCGCCTGCTCAAGCATTTCGGCGCCCAGGTCAGGGTCGAAGCCGACGGCGCGCATGGCCGCAAAATCACCGTGCGGGGCGAGCCCGAATTGGCGCCGGCCCCGGTCGTCGTTCCGGCTGACCCGTCCTCGGCCGCTTTCCCCATGGTGGCGGCGTCGATCGTGCCTGGCTCGGAGCTCATCCTCACGGACGTGATGACCAATCCCCTGCGGACCGGACTGATCGTCACACTGCGCGAGATGGGGGCGGATATCGACGCGCTCGAGCTACGCAACGCCGGCGGGGAAGAGGTGGCCGACTTGCGGGTGCGGGCATCTGCACTGCATGGGGTGGAGGTGCCCGCCGCGCGCGCGCCCTCCATGATCGATGAATATCCGGTGCTGGCGGTGGCGGCGAGCTTTGCCGAGGGCGTGACGGTGATGCGCGGACTTAAGGAATTGCGCGTGAAGGAATCCGATCGGCTCAGCGCCGTCGCCGATGGACTGAGGGCCAACGGCGTCGAGGTCGAAATCCAGGGCGATGACCTGCTCGTGCAGGGCACGGGTCGAGTGCCTGGCGACGGCCTGGTTGCGACGCGCATGGATCACCGCATCGCCATGGCGTTTCTAGTCATGGGATTGGCCAGCGAAAAGCCGGTGCGGGTCGACGATGCGGCCTTCATCGCCACGAGCTTCCCCGGCTTTACGCCGTTGCTGCGCAGGCTCGGCGCCGAGTTTTCATGATCATCGCCATCGACGGACCGGCGGCCTCGGGCAAGGGGACGCTGGGCAAGCGGCTCGCCGGCCATTACGGATTGCCGCACCTCGACACGGGGCTGATCTACCGCGCCGTGGCGAAGGCGCTGCTCGATGCCGGCCACTCTCCCGAGGACCGGGTGCGGGCGCGCGCGGCCGCCGAAGCGCTCGATCCCAGCCGCTTCGACGAAGCGGCGCTCAAGGCTCAGGCCGTCGGCGCGGCCGCGTCGCTCGTTTCGGCAATCCCGGAGGTCCGCAGCGTGGTGCTGGCCTTCCAACGCGACTTCGGGCGCGCGGCCCCCGGCGCGGTGCTCGATGGTCGCGACATCGGAACCGTGATCTTTCCTGACGCGGACGTGAAGATTTTCGTCACCGCCAGCCCGGAGGTGCGCGCGCGCCGCCGCGCCGCCGAGCTCGAGCAGGCCGGAGGCCGCATCGACGAGGCTGAGGTCTTGGCCGACATCCGACGCCGTGACGAGCGCGACAGCACCCGGGCGATAGCCCCTTTGAAAGCGGCGCCGGATGCATACTTGCTCGACACCACGCATTTGGATATAGACGCCGCGTTCCGGGCCGCCATCGACATCGTCGAAGCCGTCCGAGCAGGCCGGAAGCGCGGCTGACCGTGTTTTCGCCACTGGAGGATGAGCCTGCTCCGCCCTGCTTCTTTCGTGGCGCACGGGACGTGAATCATCGTCTTGATCGCTGGGTCATCGGCCCGGACCGTCGCACGTGGGCAAGCCTTCAGGCCCGCGCGATCGCAATTGCGGCGGCTACCGAAGGTGCATTGGACTTTCGGCCCCTGCGAGCAAGACGCCAGCAACGATAATCCGGCGCCAATCGCTAGCTTTGAGGAGTGTTCATGGCCACTGCCGTCAGTTCCGCCACGCCGTCGCGCGAAGATTTCGCGAAATTGCTGGAAGAATCCTTCACCCAGGGCAGTCCGCAGGAAGGCGCCGTAGTCAAGGGAACGGTCGTCGCGATCGAGAAGGATCTCGCCGTCATCGACGTCGGGGCCAAGACCGAGGGGCGGGTGGCGCTGCGCGAGTTCGCGGGGCCGGGCCGGCAGGCGGAGATCAAGGTCGGCGATACGGTCGAAGTTTATCTCGAGCGGGTGGAGAACGCGCTCGGGGAGGCCGTGCTCTCGCGCGATAAGGCGCGACGCGAGGAGAGTTGGGGCAAGCTGGAAAAGGCGTTCAACAGCAACGAAAAGGTCCAGGGCGTCATCTTCAATCAGGTCAAGGGCGGCTTCACCGTCGATCTCGACGGCGCGGTGGCGTTTCTTCCCCGCAGCCAGGTCGATATCCGGCCGATCCGCGACGTTTCTCCGCTGATGAATCAGCCGCAACCCTTCCAGATCCTGAAAATGGACCGTCGCCGCGGCAACATCGTGGTGTCGCGCCGCACCGTCTTGGAAGAGACGCGCGCCGAACAGCGCCAGGAACTGGTGCAGAATCTGGAAGAGGGCCAAGTCATCGACGGCGTGGTCAAGAACATCACCGACTACGGCGCGTTCGTCGATCTCGGCGGCATCGACGGGCTCCTGCACGTGACCGACATCGCGTGGCGGCGTGTCAACCACCCGACCGAAGTGCTCAATATCGGCCAGCAGGTGAAGGTCAAGATCATCAAGATCAACCACGAGACCCACCGCATTTCGCTCGGGATGAAGCAGCTGCAGGATGATCCCTGGCAGGGCATCGAGGCCAAATACCCGGTGGGCGCGCGGTTCAAGGGTCGGGTTACTAACATCACCGACTACGGCGCGTTCGTGGAATTGGAGCCGGGGATCGAAGGCCTTATCCACGTCTCCGAGATGTCGTGGACCAAGAAGAACGTGCATCCCGGCAAGATCGTGTCGACCTCGCAGGAGGTGGACGTGCAGATCCTCGAGGTCGATCCGGTCAAGCGGCGCATATCGCTCGGTCTGAAGCAGACCATGCGCAATCCGTGGGAGGCCTTTGTCGAGAAGTATCCTCCCGGCGCCGTGATCGACGGGGAAGTGAAGAACAAGACCGAGTTCGGCCTCTTCCTCGGCCTCGACGGGGACGTCGACGGTATGGTGCATCTCTCCGACCTCGATTGGAAGCGGCCGGGCGAGCAGGTGATCGAAGAATACAAGAAGGGCGACAGGGTCAAAGCCAAGGTGCTCGACGTCGACGTGGAGAAGGAGCGTATCTCGCTCGGCATCAAGCAGCTTGCGGACGATCCGATGGAGACCGCCGGCGATCTCAAGAAAGGCTCGGTGGTGACTTGCGAGGTGACGGAGGTGAAAGAGGGCGGCATCGACGTGAAAATCGTCGGCAGCGATCTCACGACCTTCATCAAACGATCCGAGCTCGCACGCGACCGCGGCGAGCAGCGGCCGGAGCGTTTCTCCGTCGGGCAGAAGGTCGACGCGCGCGTTATCCAGTTCGACCGCCGCACCCATAAGGTACAGGTCTCGATTAAGGCGCTCGAAGTGGCGGAGGAGAAGGAAGCGATCGCCCAATACGGCTCCACCGATTCGGGAGCGACGCTCGGCGATATCCTCGGCACCGCGCTCAAACGCGCCACGGAAAAGCCGTCCGAGAAAAAAGAATAGCGCCGGCGAGTCATCGCGGGGGAATGAGCCACCATGTCGCTCGATGCCGACACCATCGTCGATCGCCGCCGAATGCGGCGCAAGCTTACCTTCTGGCGCGTCTGCGCGATCATCCTTGCCATCGGCGCGGTAGTCGCGGCAGGCGCCGCCTTGCGCACCCCCGGCACCGAGGCATGGGTCGGCTCGCCGGCAGGGTCCATTGCACGCATCACCATCACCGGTCTCATCCGCAATGATATGCAGCGGGTCGAGGCGCTGGAGCGGCTTGGGAAATCGCGCGTCCAGGCGGTGATCGTGCACATCAACAGCCCCGGCGGCACAACGGCCGGCTCGGAGCAGCTGCACGACTCCTTGATGCGCCTCAAGGAGCAAAAACCGCTGGTGGTGGTCGTCGACGGCCTTGCGGCTTCGGGCGGCTACATCACGGCCCTGGCAGCCGATCACATCATCGCGCTCGAGACGTCGCTGGTCGGCTCGATCGGCGTATTGTTCCAATATCCGAATGTCAGCGATCTTCTCAAGACACTCGGTATCAAGGTTGAAGAGATCAAATCTTCGCCACTCAAGGCGGCACCGAACGGCTTCGAGCCCACCTCGCCGGAGGCGCGCGCCGCGATCGAGGCTATCGTCTCCGATTCCTATGCTTGGTTCCGCGGCATGGTGAAGGAGCGGCGCCATCTCGACGACGCGGCCTTGGAGCGGGTGGCCGACGGCCGTGTCTTTACCGGGCGGCAGGGCATCGCGCTCAAGCTCGTCGACGAAATCGGCGACGAGAGGGCCGCGCTGGCGTGGCTCGCGAAGGAAAAGAACATCGATCCGAAGACGCCGGTGCGCGACTATCGTCTGCGCGAGCGGTTCAGCGACTTGCCGTTCCTGCACACCGCAATGGTCGCCACCCTCGACACGGTCGGGCTGGGCTCCTTCGCGCGGCGGCTGGAAGAGTGGGGCGCGGTGCAGGCGGTGGAGCGCCTCAATCTTGACGGTCTCTTGGCCCTTTGGCACCCTCCAGTCGCGAATTAGAACCGGCGATTCGTCCGATAGGACCAGGGATGGCAGCAGCGATGATCAAGTCCGAGCTCGTGCAGCGCATCTCTGCGCAGAACCCGCATCTTTATCAGCGCGACGTGGAGAACATCGTCAACGCCATCCTCGGCGAGATTATTGCCGCGATGGCGCGGGGCGACCGGGTCGAACTGCGCGGCTTCGGCGCCTTCTCGGTCAAGAACCGCCCGGCGCGCACCGGGCGCAACCCGCGTACCGGCGCGCATGTCTCGGTCGAGAAGAAGTCCGTGCCGTTTTTCAAGACCGGCAAGGAAATGCGAGAGCGACTCAATCGCACGAACAGCTAAGCTCATGATCCGCAGGATTGCCGCCGCGTTGATCCTGGTGCCGCTTGCTATCCTCCTCGTCAGTCTGGCGGTAGCCAATCGTCAGAGCGTCGTGATCTCCTTCGATCCCTTCGATCCGGCTCATCCCGCCGTCACGCAGGCATTGCCGCTCTACCTCTTGATGTTGATGATTCTGATCGGCGGGGTCCTCCTCGGGGGCAGCGCGGCCTGGATCAAGCAGGCCAAGTGGCGACGCGCGGCGCGTCTTGCCGACGCGCAACGGCGCGAGCTGCGCGCGGAGGTGGACCGCCTCAGGCGGCGCTTGGGATCGCCCGCCGTCGCCCCTCAAACGGCGCCCGCCGAGGTCGGCCCGCGGCTCACCATCCCCCCGCCGGCGGCGTAGCCGAACGAGTTTTACTGACTTATCAATAACATGCAGAGGCGAGACAAAACGTCATCGCCGCGGTAGAACCGCGCGGTGCGGAATGTGCGGCGATGTCCGTTTTGATCAAGATCTGCGGGCTCAAGAGCTTCGAGGCGCTCGATGTGGCGCTCGAGGCCGGGGCGGATCTTGTCGGCTTTGTCTTCTTTCCGCCCTCGCCCCGTCACGTCGGTCCGGAGGCCGCGCGCGCGCTTTGCGAGCGTGTCCGCGGAAGGGCGCAAAAGGTGGCGCTTTCCGTCGACGCCACTGACGATGAACTGACTGCGAGCATCGAGGGTCTCAAGCCCGATCTGCTGCAACTGCACGGCCGCGAAACGCCGGAGCGCGTGGCGGTGGTGCGTGCCCGCTTCGGTCTGCCGATCATGAAGGCGCTACCGATCGCGGAGCAGGCGGACCTTGCGGCCATCCGCCTGTATGATGGGGCGGCGGACCGATTGATCTTCGATGCGCGCGCGGGAGTGGAGGCGACGCGGCCGGGCGGTCTCGGCAAGCGGTTCGACTGGACGCTTCTCGAGGGCGTGCGAACGCGCGTGCCGTTCATGCTCTCGGGCGGGCTCGACGCCGCAAACGTGGCGCAGGCGCTGCGCATCACCGCCGCCTCGGCCGTCGACGTCTCCTCCGGGGTCGAACGCGCGCTCGGGGAGAAGGATCCGGACAAGATCCGCGCGTTCATCGCAGCGGCGCGCGATGCCGGACGCAAGCCGGCCGCGCCCGAGAAGGTCGTAAGCAGCACATGACCATCCAGCAGCTCAATTCGTTCCGCACCGGCCCCGACGAGCGCGGCCATTTCGGGCGTTATGGCGGCCGCTTCGTCGCCGAAACGCTGATGCCGCTCGTTCTGGAGTTGGAGGCGGCATACGGCGCGGCGAAGAACGATCCCCTCTTCCGCCGCGAGATGGATGGCTACCTCAAGGACTATGTCGGGCGCCCGACGCCGCTCTATTTCGCCGAGCGCATGACCGAGCATCTTCGTGGGGTGTCCGCTGCTGGGGGCGGCTCCGGCGGCGCGAAAGTCTATCTCAAGCGCGAGGACCTCAATCATACCGGCGCCCACAAAGTGAATAACGTGCTGGGCCAAATCCTGCTTGCACGGCGCATGGGCAAGCCGCGCGTCATCGCCGAAACCGGTGCCGGCATGCACGGGGTGGCGACCGCAACGATGTGCGCGAAATTCGGTCTCGAATGCGTGGTTTATATGGGCGTGGTCGATGTCGAACGGCAGAAGCCGAACGTGCTGCGCATGCGGGCGCTGGGCGCTGAAGTCCGCCCGGTCGAATCGGGAGCGAAAACGCTCAAGGACGCCATGAACGAAGCGCTCCGCGATTGGGTCACGAATGTCGCAAACACCTTCTACTGCATCGGCACGGTTGCCGGACCGCACCCCTATCCGATGATGGTGCGCGACTTCCAATCGATTATCGGAAACGAAACGCGCGCCCAGATGTTGGAAGCGGAAGGGCGTTCCCCCGATTCGCTCATAGCCTGCATCGGCGGCGGCTCGAATGCGATGGGGCTGTTCCATCCCTTCCTCGACGACCCCCAAATCGAAATCTACGGCGTGGAAGCGGCGGGTCACGGGCTCTCCAGCGGTCTCCACGCGGCTTCCATCGCCGGCGGGCGGCCGGGGGTGCTGCACGGCAACCGCACCTATCTCTTGATGAACGACGACGGCCAGATCAACGAGGCCCATTCGATCTCCGCCGGTCTCGATTATCCCGGCATCGGGCCGGAGCACGCTTGGCTCAAAGACGTCAAGCGCGTGACGTATCTTTCGGCGACCGATGAGGAGGCGCTGGCGGCGTTCGAGCTGTGCTCGCGGCTGGAAGGCATCATCCCCGCGCTCGAGCCGGCGCACGCGCTAGCAAGGGTGATGGATTTGGCGCCGCAGAAGCCGAAAGATCATCTGATGGTGGTCAACTTGTCCGGACGCGGCGACAAGGATCTGGCGAGTGTCGCGGCCTATCTGGAGCAGCGGGCGGGATGACCTGCGCCGGCGGGAGCGGCGTGTGATCAGCAGGCAAAAGATCGTCGGCTGGATTTTGATCGTCGCATCGGTCGCCTATATCACCTACTTCCTGCGGGTGCGGTTGTTCACACCCGGGCCCATCCTGGAGAACAAGGAATGGGTGCAGCTCATCGGCTCGATCGTGGTACTCATGCTGGGCACCATTAACGTGCGCATGGCCGCGATGCGCCAGCGTGGGGGCAAAGAGTCGCCGGATTGAGTTTCGTCGGAGTCGAACCCATGACGACGCGCATCGATCGCCGCTTCGCCGAGCTCAAGGCGCAAGGTCGCGCCGCCCTGGTGACGTTCCTGACGGCCGGCGACCCCGACCCCGAGACCTCGCTTGCGATTCTGCGGGCGATTCCGGCCGCCGGCGCCGATATGGTCGAGCTCGGCATGCCGTTCACCGACCCTATGGCCGATGGACCGGCGATCCAGATGTCGTCGCAGCGCGCTCTCAAGGCCGGGCAGACCATGATGAAAACGCTCGAGATCGTGCGCGCCTTTCGCCAAGCGCACGAGGCGACGCCGCTCGTGCTCATGGGATACTACAACCCGATTTACATTTACGGCGTGGACCGGTTTCTCCGTGACGCCAAATCCGCTGGCGTTGACGGCCTGATCGTCGTCGACCTGCCGCCGGAGGAAGATGCCGAGCTGTGCCTCCCGGCGCTCAAGGCCGGGCTGAATTTCATCCGCCTGGCAACTCCCACGACCGACGACAGGCGCCTGCCGGCCGTGCTCGCAAACACGTCGGGCTTCGTCTACTACGTCTCCATCACCGGCATCACCGGCACGACCACGCCGGATCCCGCAAAGGCTTCCACCGCGGTCGCGCGCATCAAGCGCCACACCGCCTTGCCGGTGGCGGTCGGCTTCGGCGTGCGCACCGCCGAGCAGGCGGCGGTGATCGCCGCAGGCGCCGACGGCGTCGTCGTCGGCTCGGCCCTGGTAAACGCGCTCAAGGGAAGCCTCGATGCGGACGATAGGGCCAGCGCGAAAACCGTGACGGCCGTGGTCAACCTTGTCGCCGAACTCGCCCGCGGCGTGCGCGGGGCACGAGGAGTGGCGGCGGAATAGGACGCAAGATCCGAGATGCTCGCGACGGCGGCGGACGCTAGGATGGCGAGATCATGACGGGACAGTGCTTTGCCCTCTTCGATACGCCTATCGGCCAATGCGGCATCGCGTGGGGTTCGCGCGGCATCTGCGGCGTGCAATTGCCGGAGGCGAGCGAGGCGCGAACCCATGCGCGTCTCATGCGGCGCTATCCGCATGCGCGGGAAGGCTCGCCTCCGCCACAGGTGCGGCATGCGATCGAGGCCATCGCCGCGCTCCTGGCGGGCGAGCCGAGGGATCTTTCCGCCGTCGCGCTCGACATGGACGGCGTGCCCGAGTTCGATCGCCGGGTCTACAAAGCGGCGCGCAGCATCGCAGCGGGTAACACGCTCTCCTACGGAGAGCTCGCGGCGCGACTCGGCGAGCGCGGCTTGGCGCGCGATGTCGGGCAAGCGCTTGGACGAAATCCGTTTCCGATCATTGTTCCCTGTCATCGCGTGCTTGCGGCCGGCGGCAGGTCCGGAGGTTTCTCCGCCAATGGCGGAGTTGCGACCAAGCTCCGCCTGCTCACGATCGAACGCGCGCGCACGAGCGATGCGCCCACGCTGTTCGACGGCGATGACGGCTTCGGCTTCGCGCTGAAGCCGAAAGCGCGAAGCCGAAGCTGAGCGCGCGACCGCGCGAGCATGGAGGGTTTTCTTCGCAGTTGCCAGCCATGAGCAGGCGATCCATATATGCGGGCGAGAGGACCGCGTCATGAACTGGATCTCCAACGTCGTCCGGCCGAAAATCCGCAATTACTTCGCGCGCCGCGAAACGCCGGAGAATCTCTGGATCAAATGTCCGGAGACCGGCCAGCTCGTGTTTTACAAAGACGTCGAGGCGAACCAGTTCGTCATCCCCGGCTCCAACTACCACATGCGCATGGGGGCGATGATGCGGCTCAAGTCGATGTTCGACAACGAGACCTGGTTCGACATCGCAATCCCGGCCGTGCCGCTCGACCCCCTCAAATTCCGCGACGAGCTGCGCTACGCCGATCGCCTGAAGGATGCGCGAGCCAAGACCGGCACCAACGATGCCATCAAGCTCGGTTTCGGCAAGCTCGAAGGCCTGCCGGTGGTGATCGGGGTTCAGGATTTCGACTTCATGGGCGGCTCACTCGGCATGGCCGCGGGCGAAGCAGTCATCAAGGGCCTCGAGACCGCAGTCGACAAGGGAACGCCGTTCATCATGTTCGCGGCTTCGGGTGGCGCGCGCATGCAGGAAGGAATCTTCTCGCTGATGCAGCTGCCCCGGACCACGCTTGCGGTGCAGATGCTGCGTGAGGCAAGGCGGCCTTACATGGTCGTGCTCACCAACCCGACCACCGGTGGCGTCACCGCGTCCTACGCCATGCTCGGCGACGTCCATATTGCGGAGCCCGGCGCGCTCATAGGTTTTGCCGGACCGCGGGTGATCGAGCAGACCATCCGCGAGAAGCTGCCCGACGGCTTTCAACGGGCCGAGTATCTCAAGGACCATGGGATGGTCGACATGGTCGTGCATCGACATCATCTGCGGCCGACGCTTGCAAATCTCTGCAGGATCTTGACCAAGGCACGTGCGAAGCCGCCTGCGGACAACTTGCCGCTTCCGAGCGCGGGATAAGCATCCATCGTCGGATTTCGCACGGCCGGCATAGCGCCACGCGCCGTTTCGAGAGCTTGCCTGCATGACTGCCATCGACTCGATCGTTGCGCGGCTCACGACGTTGCATCCGAAGCGCATTGATCTGTCGCTCGATCGGATGTGGCGCATTCTGACGGCGCTCGGCGATCCGCAGCGGAGGCTGCCGCCAACCATCCATGTCGCCGGCACCAACGGCAAGGGCTCCACCATGGCTTTCATGCGCGCGATCCTGGAGGCTGCGGGGCTGCGCGTGCACGTCTATACCTCCCCGCATCTCGTGCGCTTCAACGAGCGCTTTCGGCTGGGCGCGAAGGGTGAAGGCTGCCTCGTTTCCGACGAGGAGCTCGGCGACGCACTCGGCGAATGCGAGCGCGTCAATGCGGACGCACCCATCACCGTGTTCGAAATCACGACGGCGGCGGGATTTTTGCTTTTCGCGCGCCATCCCGCGGATGTGCTGCTGCTCGAAGTCGGAATGGGGGGACGGCTCGACGCGACCAACGTTATCGACCGGCCGCTTGTCACCGTGATCACGCCGGTGTCGTTCGACCATGCCGAGCATCTTGGCGATACCGTCGGCAAGATTGCGATGGAGAAGGCCGGCATCTGCAAACCGCACGTGCCGGCGATCGTGGCTGTGCAGCCGCGCGAGGCCTTGGCGGCGATCGAGCGCGAGGCTGCGCGCGCCAAAGCGCCCATCAAGATTGCCGGTGAGGATTGGACGGCCACCGAGGAGCGCGGTCGGCTCGTCTACCAGGACGACGCCGGGCTGCTCGATCTTCCGGCGCCGAGGCTCTATGGCCGCCATCAGTTCGACAATGCCGGCGTCGCCATCGCCGCGTTGCGTGCGGTCAGCGAGCTGAAGATCGCGCCCGGTGCGTTCGAGGCCGGCATTGCCAAGGCCGATTGGCCTGCGCGCATGCAGCGTCTCGCGCAGGGGCAGCTGGCCACGCTTTGCCCGCCGGGAAGCGAACTGTGGCTCGATGGCGGCCATAATACGGACGGCGGACGCGCCGTTGCCAATGCGCTTGCCGATCTCGAGGAGCGAGTCTCCCGCCCACTCGTGCTCGTGATTGGAATGCTTTCGACCAAGGACTGCGAGAGTTTTTTGAGAAATTTCGCGGGCCTTGCCTGCCGGGTCGTGGCGGTGCCCGTCCCGCATCAAGAGAAAAGCTTCCCCGCCGCCGTGATTACGGAGGCGGCACGGGCCGTCGGCATTCCAGCACAGAGCGCCGGTGACATTGAGACGGCGCTCGGCGCGATCGGCCGCTTCGGCCTCGAGCCTGCGCCGCGCATTCTGATTGCCGGCTCGCTCTACCTCGCGGGCGCGGTGCTCAGCGTCAACGGCACGCCGCCGGTATAGCGGGCCTCTTATCGCGAGGAGGAAAACGCGCTGACGTAGGAAGCGTGGCGCGTCACACCGCCGCGGTGATCCACTGTTCCAGCTTCAGCTTCGGCGCCGCGCCGATCTGGCGTGAAGCCATCTGGCCCGCCTTGAAGATCATCAGCGTCGGGATCGACTGGATGCCGTACTTGGCCGCGGTCTGCGGATTCTCGTCGACGTTGAGCTTCACGATTTTGACCTTGCCATTGAGCGTGCCGGCGATCTCCTCGAGCACCGGTGCGATCATGCGACAGGGCCCGCACCATTCGGCCCAGAAATCCACCACGACCGGCTCGGTCGCCTTCAGCACCTCGGAGTCGAAAGTGGCGTCCGAAACCTTGCTAACGGCCATGGGAAATACCTCGTTTGCTCAACAGCGGATGGGAGGCGAACCTAGGAACGTGCTCGGCAAGCGTCAAGGCGGCTTCAAGGCGACGTGATGGCGGCAAGCGCGGCGTCAAGCCTTGCGTCCGAAATCTCCATGAGATCAGGCACATCGGTCCACACGAGCGCGGCGCGAATGCGATTGCCCGCGTAGAGCCGCCCAAGCACGGCGCGATAAAGCGCAAGCTGGGCGATGTAAGCGTCCGGTACGTCAGAGAGGCGGGATGGCGCCGGGCGATTGGTCTTGTAGTCGGCGATCAAGACGGAGTCATTGGTCACCGCGAGGCGATCGACCTGGCCGGAGACCGCAAACCTGCCGCCCTGGAGGCGACCAACAATGGGAACCTCAGCGCGGCTTCCCCGCAAAAACAGTGCCGAGAAGCGAGGATCGTCGAGCAGCCGCCGAATTTGCGCGAGCATGAGATCGCGTTCCTCGGCAGGAAAGCGGGCGGCCGATCGGGCAAGATAG
>Ga0307277_10000066_pt1 | contig 31752 bp, 28 predicted proteins | sample ER_DNA_116_FD_194473 | JGI IMG/M metagenome (GOLD analysis project Ga0307277, IMG submission 194473) | Bulk soil microbial communities from the East River watershed near Crested Butte, Colorado, United States - ER_DNA_116 | ecosystem: Environmental > Terrestrial > Soil > Floodplain | place...
TCGATCGTGCTCGACGTGTCATGAGCGAAGTTCGGATCGACCTCCATCGAGACGTAGCCGTCCCGGCCTCCACCCCCGTCCCAGACGGGCCGCAGCAAGTCGAGCGCGTTTTCGATGTCCCGCTCGGCCAGCCGGAGGAAGATCTCCTTCGGGTCGGTCTCTTCCTGGAGCACCTCACGGAGCTGCTCGTCGTACGCGTCTCCGGCAGAGATCGCCTTCTGAAAGATCGTCGGATTCGACGTGACACCGACGACCGCATCCTCCCGCATCCTGCGCTCGAGCTCCCCGCTTCGCAGCAAGTCTCGAGAGAGGAAATCGATCCAGACGCTCTGGCCGTAGTCTGCAAGGCGGTCCAGCCGAGATGTACCCATGTCGACTTCCTTCCGTCGGTTCGCTCTTCCAAACCCAAGGGTAGCGTTGGAGCTGAGATGCGCGGGTTAGGATTGGCTCCATGACCGAGCACGAGCGCTGGCACGAGCTCGCCCAGCAGCTGCGGGTCGACTCCGTGCGCGCTGCCGCGGCGCCCAAGTCGGGCCATCCGACCTCCTCGATGTCGGCGGCCGATCTGATGGCGGTCCTGCTCGCCAAATACCTGCGCTACGACTTCGACGCCCCGGAGAACCCCGCGAACGACCACCTGATCTTCTCCAAGGGCCACGCCTCGCCGCTCCTCTACTCGCTCTACAAGGCCGCAGGCGCAGTGAGCGAGGACGAGCTCCTCACCTTCCGCAAGTTCGGCAGCCGGCTGGAGGGCCATCCAACCCCGGTGCTCCCCTGGGTGGACGTGGCCACGGGCTCGCTCGGGCAGGGCCTTCCGATCTCGGTCGGCGTCGCACTCGCTGGAAAGAAGCTCGACCGCATCCGGTATCGGGTCTGGTGTCTCTGCGGCGACAGCGAGATGGCCGAGGGCTCGATGTGGGAGGCCTTCGACCACGCCGCGTTCAGCGGGCTCGACAATCTGACCGCGATCATCGACGTCAACCGCCTCGGCCAGCGCGGGGAGACGATGCACGGTTGGGATCTCGACTCCTACGCCGACCGCGCACGCGCCTTTGGCTGGCACGCGATCGAGATCGACGGGCACGACCTGGCCGCCATCGACCGGGCCTACGAAGAGGCCACGAGCACGACCGGGAAGCCGACGGCCATCGTCGCCAAGACGATCAAGGGGAAAGGCGTCCGGGAGGTGGAGGACAAGCCCGGCTGGCACGGCAAGGCGCTCGACGACCCCGAGCACGCGATCGAGGAGCTGGGAGGCATCCGCAACCTGACCGTCGACGTGGCCAAGCCTGAGACCGGCGAGCCTCACGTCTTCGAGACAGGCGCGCTCGAGCTTCCGGCCTACGACGTGGGCGAGGAGGTCGCGACGAGAAAGGCGTACGGCGAGGCTCTGGCGGCGCTCGGCAAGGCAGACGGCCTCGTGGTCGCACTCGACGGCGAGGTCTCCAACTCGACCTTCGCCGAGATCTTCGCGGAGGCCGAGCCCGAGCGCTACTTCGAGATGTACATCGCCGAGCAGCAGATGGCGGCTGCAGCGGTGGGCATCCAGGTCCGTGGCTGGAAGCCGTTCGCCTCCACCTTCGCCGCGTTCTGGACGCGCGCCTACGACTTCATCCGCATGGCGGCGATCTCACAGGCGGACATCCGGCTCTGTGGCTCCCATGCAGGGGTCTCCATCGGCGAAGACGGCCCCTCCCAGATGGCGCTCGAGGACCTGGCGGCGTTCCGTGCAGTCCACGGGAGCACGGTGCTCTATCCGAGCGACGGAAACTCGACGGCCAAGCTCGTCGTCGAGATGGCCGACCGGGAGGGAATCATCTTCATGCGGACGACGCGAGCGGGGACGCCCGTCCTCTACGAAGCCGGTGAGGACTTCCCCATCGGCGGCAGCAAGGTCGTGCGGGAAGGAGACGACGTCACCATCGTGGGCGCCGGCATCACCCTGCACGAGGCGCTGAAGGCAGCCGACACGCTCTCTGGTGAAGGCGTCTCGGCGCGCGTGATCGACCTCTACTCGGTGAAGCCGATCGACGCCGAGACGCTACGTGCGGCCGCCGAGGCGACGGGCGGAATCGTCACGGTGGAGGATCACTGGCCCGAGGGCGGCATCGGCGAGGCCGTGCTCTCCGTCTTCGCAGAGGACGAGGATCGCCCCACGGTCGTCCGCCTGGCGGTCGAGAGCATGCCCGGCTCGGGAAAGCCGGACGAGCTGCTCGCGGCGGCCGGCATCGACGCCGAGCACATCGCGGACGCCGCCCGCAAGCTCGTCACGGCCACAGCAGCGCACCGCTAGGCCCGTGGCAGTCGTCATCGCTTCGGAGCTCCGCAAGGAGTTCGGCGGCTCGCTCCTCTTCGAGGGAGTCTCGTTCAAGGTCGAGCGTCGTGACCGTCTCGCCCTGGCCGGCCCCAACGAGGCGGGCAAGACGACCCTGCTCCGCATGCTGACCGGCGAGACGAGCCCGGACGCGGGCGAGCTCGCCTTCCGCAAGGGAACGCGGGTAGCCCTCCACGACCAGCGTCCTCCGAGGGAGCGCGATTGGCGTCTGGGCGACTACGTCCTCTCGGGCGCCAGCGACCTGCTCGAGACCGAGCGAGAGCTGGCGCGGCTGGAAAAGGCCATGACGGAGGGCGCCCACGACCCGGCCACGCTTTCCGCCTACTCGAGGGCTCAGGCACGCCTCGAGCACGCGGGCGGCTATGGCTGGCGCGATCGCGCGGAGGCGGTCGTGCGAGGCCTCGGCTTCGCGGATGCGGATCTCGCTCGGAGGCTCGACACGTTCTCCGGCGGCGAGTTGACGAGGGCGTCGCTCGCCCGGGCGCTCGCGGCCGACCCGGACCTGCTGCTGCTCGACGAGCCCACGAACCATCTCGACGTGGCGAGCATCGAGTGGCTCGAGCGCGAGCTCGCCTCCCTCCAAGCGGCGGTTGTTCTCGTCGCCCACGACCGCTGGTTCCTCGAGGCGGTCACGAACGCCACGCTCGAGCTCGAAAACGGCCGGGCCACCTACTTCGCGGGACCCTGGCATGCCTGGAGACAGGAGAAGGCTCAGCGCGCCCTCCATGCCCAGAAGACCGCCGACCGGATCTCAGTGGACATCGAGCGGCTCGAGCGCTTCGTCGCGCGCTTCCGCTACAAGAAGAGCAAGGCGAAGCAGGCGCAGGCGAAGCTGACCCAGATCGGCCGGCTGGAGAAGGACCGCTCCGAGGCGACGGCGGAGCACGCCCTCCTCACGCGCCGTGCCAGGCGCCTCGGGTTCGAGTTCATCGACCCGCCGCGGAGCGGACGGGATGTCCTCGACATCCAACACGCCGATGTCGCGGTTCCCGGCCGGGTGCTGCTTCGCGACGTCTCCCTCTACCTCGGCCGCGGCGAGCACGTCGGCCTCGTCGGCCCCAACGGCAGCGGCAAGACGACGCTCCTCGAGGCGATGGCGGCGGGCCGCTACAAGACCGGGCACGGCGTCGGGCTCGGGTACTTCTCCCAGCACGGGACAGAACTCGACGAGCGCGGCTCGGCGCTCGAATGCGTCATGCGCATGACGAAGCTCAACCGCCCCCAGGCGCAGTCGCTCCTCGGCCGGTTTCTCTTCTCGGGCTGGGAGGCCCATGAGAAGCAGGTCCGGGCCCTCTCGGGCGGCGAACGGCGGCGGCTGGGCCTGGCCGTACTCGTTGCCTCGGGCGCCAATTTCCTCGTTCTCGACGAGCCGACGAACCACCTCGACCTTTCGAGCCGCGAGGCGCTCGAGGAGGCGCTGGAGGCCTTCCCGGGAACGATCCTCCTCGTCACGCACGATCGAGCTCTGCTCGATGCGGTCGCGCACCGGACCGCGGCGATCGAGGAGGGCACGATCAACACCTACGACGGAGGTTGGGCTGATTACCTGGAAACGCAAAAGGCGCGTTTCCAGGTAGAGGAACCAAAGCCCACAAAGCCGAAGGCGCCGCGGCCAGCCCCTCAGCAGCCTAGGGTCGGCGGCCTCGAGGAGCTCGAGGCCCGGATCGAGGCGCAGGAGCGAGTGATCGCGCAGCTCGAGTCCGGGCTTTCCGAGGACTGGGGCGACGTCGACCGGATCGCGGCCCACGCCAAGGCACGGGCAGACCTCCAGGCGCTGCTCGAGCGCTGGGAGACGCTCATGGACGAGGTGCCTTCCTAGCGAGGGCCCGAGGGCGGCGCGGGCACCCAGCCCGAACCCACGAGGCGAGCCGCGATGCCCCGCAGCGTCCGTTTCCCGTACTCGTGGTCCGGGTTGAAGCGCGTCGTGATGCAGAGCGACACTCGTGCCTTGCCCAGCCGGAGCAGAGCCGCCTGGTGGTCGACGAGACCGGTGCCCGTGCTCCAACCTCCCTTGAAATAGAGGCTCCACCCCTCCGGCGCGACCCTGGCGACTCCCCACCTCTGGCTGCGGACGATCGTGGCGAGCAGGTGCATGGCGTAGTGACGGTGCCTCAGAGGCACGTACCGGTCGATGTGGTGGAAGTAGTCCGCCTGGTCGCGCGGAGTGATCTGTGAGTGGCCCCAGTAGGGTATGACGAGTCGGAAGTCGGTCATGCCGCTGACCGCCGCAAGCCGCATCACACCTCTGCGTCCGACCAGCCCGAGGATGGTGGAGGCCGCGTTGTTGTCGGAGCGGCGGATCATCGGCCCGAGCAGACCGCGCTCGTAGTCGGTCAACGAGCGGTCGCGAACGGACGCCTTCCGGAGGTAGGCGACGAGAAGCATCGCCTTGAGCACGCTGGCCGACGGCGCCACCGCCGACGCCCGGTAGCCATGCAGCCGCCCGCGCTCGTCGACGACGGCGAACGCGATCAGCCCTGCCCTCGAGTGTGCATAGGTCCGAGCAGCGTCGATCCGCGCGCTCCAGCGGGCGGGCCCGATGGCGTCGGCCGGACTGGCGGCCAGGAGAACCGAGACGAGGACCGCTCCCAGGACCGCCTTGCGCAATCAGTCGCCCGTCATTCCCGAAAGAGCTCGTCCAGAACTTCGTCCGTGGCTCCGGTCGCCTCGGCGAGGTAGGCCCGGCTCTCGGCGAGGGCTGCAGCCATCGGAGTCGTGCCCTGCTCGTCGGCCCGGACCAGGATCCGCCCGACCGCTTCGCGAACCAGGCCCGCAATCGTCGCGACGGCTTGCGCGGGATCTTCGTCCTGGGTGACGCTCTCGTAGAGGTGAACTCCTCCCGAATTGGAGACGAAGTCCGGGAGTGCGATGATTCCCCGAGCGGCCAGGATCTCCGTCGAGCCTGCCGCGTAGGGCACGTTGGCTCCGGGCGCTACCACCGCCCAGTCGCCCCGCCGCGCCAGGTCGGGAGTGATCGAATCCGGCCGCGCGCCCGGCACGAGCACGTCGCACGCCAGCTCGAACAGCTGCTCGCGGGGGCGCGCAGGCTCCGGCCCGTGCTCTACGAGCCGGTCTCCATGGTCGGTGCGCAGCTCGATCAGCCGCTCGACATCCAGTCCCGCCGGATCGATCAGCGCCCCGTGGAACGTGCTCACTGCCACGACCTTCGCGCCGGCCCGGTCACAGGCCCGGGCGGTTCCGGCGCCCACCTTGCCGAATCCCTCAATGACGACCGTGGCGCCTTCGATCGGCTCGCCGAGATGCGCGAGCGCAGCCTCGGCTGCCCCGCGGACGCCTGCACCGGTCGCGAGGTCGTCGAGGTCCAGGCCCTCGTGGCTCTTGGCCCAGAGAGGCAGGTCACTCTCGCCGCCCTCGACGAAATCGGCCGGCCGGGTGCCCATGTCGGGCCCGGTCAGGAAGACGTCCTGGTAGGGCTCGAGGGCCCGTTTGTAGGCCGTCAGCACCGCGGTCCTGTCTCCTCCCGAGAAGCGCACTCCCGCCTTGGCCCCCGCGTAACGAACCCGGCACGCGGCGAACTTCCACGTCATCGCCCGGGCCAGGCGAGCCACCTCGGCCTCGTTCACGTCGGGCAGCATTCGCGTCCCGCCGGCCGAGACCGGGAAGAGGTCGTGGTCGATCACGACCACGGCGTCGAGGCCGGCCTTTTCGTCCCGGAGCTCGAGAGTGCGAATCGGAAAGCTCAAGAGGCTTCCTCCGCGGTGAAGGCCGCGATGAGCGCCTCGGCCACGACCTTCATCGGCCGCCCGGCCACCTGACTCGCGCGCTGGAGACGGGTGAAGGCGTCCTGCTCCGAGAGGCCCTCCCTCTCCATCAGGAGCCCTTTCGCGCGCTCGACCACCTTGCGCGTCGCGAGCGCCTCGGCCAACGACTCGGCCTCTTCCCGGAGGGCCTCGAGCTCGGCGTGGCGCGCCTTCGCGGTCTGAATCGCGGGGAGGAGGTCGGTCTCGCGGAACGGCTTGACGAGGTATCCGAAGACCCCCGCTTCCACAGCGCGGGCGATGAGCTCGTCCTGCCCATAGGCGGTGAGCATCACGATCGGAATCGGCCGCTCGGCCAGGATCCGGCGGGCCGCCTCGATCCCGTCCAGCCGCGGCATCTTGACGTCGAGCACGGCGAGATCCGGCTTCTCGGCCAGGGCGAGCTCGACGGCCTCCTGCCCGTCGCGGGCCTCAGCGCAGACCTCGAACCCCGCCCGCTCGAGCGTTTCCTTGAGGTCGAGGCGGATGATCGTCTCGTCCTCGGCGACGAGAATCCTCAAGGGCCTGCGCCCACGACGACGGGCTTGTAGGTCAAGGCGGGAAGGTCACCTCGGCGCGCAGGCCGCTCTCCGACGCGAGCGAGAGCTCGCCCTTGAGCTCGTCACGGACGAGGGCGCGGACGATCGAGAGCCCGGTTCCCTCCTCGCTACCAGACCACGTGCCGTTGTCGGCCACGCTCAGGCGCACCTTCCCGTTTTCACGTCCCAGCTCGACGCGGACCTCGTCGCCCCCGTGCTCGAGGGCGTTCTGGAGCAGCTCGCTGAACACGAGCGCGAGCGCCGTCGCGCGCCCGCCGTGCAGGAGGATCGACTCGACGTCGGCCTCGACCGTCTTGCCGACGCCGAGGCCCTGGACGAGCATGGCCCGCAAGCGCTCGACGAGCTCGCCCAGGTCGACATCCTCGTCCCGTCGCTCGGTGAGCACCTCGTGCACTGCAGCGATGGCGAGGATGCGGTTGACTGAGTCAGCGAGCGCCTTGTCCGGCTCCGCCGTCTCGGCGTGAGCCTGCAGGCGGAGGAGCGAGGCGACCGTCTGGAGGTTGTTCTTGACCCGATGGTGGATCTCCTGGGCGACGACGCCGCGCATGACCGCCCGCCCGTGTTCGACGGCGACTGCCGCATGGTGGGCGATCGAGGCCAGCAGCCGCTCCTCCTCGGGGCTGAAGGGCTCGTCGCGATCGCAGACGAGCTGCCCGATCTCCCGACCTTTCCAACGCAACGGCACCCGCTTGGCGTGCTTCCCCGCCCGTCCTTCGGGCCAGGCGACCATTCCGTCCTCGAGCACGAGCGCGGCGCCGGTCGCTCCGACGGCCGCCATCGTCTGCTTGACGATCGCCTCGAGCGATTCCTCCACATAGAGGGACTCGGACACCGCCTCGGAGATGGATGCGAGCGCCTCGAGCTCGGCGACACGGCGCTGGGCGGCCTCGTAGAGCTTCGCGTTCTCGATCGCCTGGGCGACCTGCCCTGCGATCGCCATCAGCAGGTCGATCTCGCTCTCGTTGAACTCTCTCGGCGCTTCCGTGCGAACGTTCAACGCCCCTTCGAGCCGCTCCCGGGCGAGGATCGGAACGGCGAGGATCGACTCGTACTGCTCCTCGCGCAGGTTGGGAAAGCTCTTGAAGCGGGGGTCGAGGTGCGCGGCGCGGGCGATCATCACGGGCGCGCGCTCAGCCGCAGCGGAGCCCGTGATCCCCTCGCCCGGCCTCATCTTCGGCACGCGCGTCATCTCCTCGACGCGGGTGCCGAATGACGCGCGCAGGACGAGCTCGTCAGCGGTTTCGTCGTAGAGGTAGACGAAGCAGGCGTCCGTTTCGAGCGCCTCGGCCACCTTGTGGGCGATCAAGCCGAAGACCTCGTCCAGATCGAGGGTCGAGTTGACGGCCGCGATCGTCTCGGTCAGCAGGCGCAGATGCCGCGCCGTTTGATCCATGCGCGAAAGCTTAGTGCTCGCACTATCAAGCGAGAGTCTTGCGACTCCGATAACAAACGTCGTGACTGTTCCCACGCCGCCGGAGAGGCCGCCTCGCCTCGTCCTGCGCTTCGCCCTCTACAGCGCGCTCGCGCTCGCTGTCGCAGGCGCCAGCATGCTCCTGTTCGTCCGCCACGAGGCGCAGGTCGACGCCGAGCACGAGCTCACCGCCGACGCCAACCGCTCGGCCGCCACAATCGCCACGCAGCTCCGCCCAGGCGACCTCGCCGCTCCGGTGAGGGACGCGCAGCGGCTCCGCGAGCTGGATGCGCTCTTCGAGCCCGAGCTGATGGACAACGTCATCCGCGTGAAGCTCTGGCGCGCCGACGGGACGGTCGTCTACTCGAACGACCACACACTGATCGGGAGCCAAGTCGACGCCGACGATCTCGCGAAGCCGCTCGCGGGACAGCCGGTCCGGGAGGTCGGCCATCTCAACGACGAGGGTGGGACCGGCGAGAACGTCAAGGTCATCTCCGCATACGTGCCGCTCCGGCTCAAGGGAGAGTCGCAGCCGCGCGGAGTTCTCGAGCTCTACAACGACTACGCGCCCATCTCGGCCCAGGCGAGCTCGACCGTCAAGCCGATCGCGATTGCCCTCGGCCTCGCCCTCGTTCTCCTTTTCGCCTCTCTCTTCCCCATCCTCAATCAGGTCACGAAGGCTCTCGAGCAGCGCAGCAAGCGGCTGGAAAAGCAGGCCGATGAGCTCGAGCGCACGCTCAACGAGCGCCGTCAGGCAGTCGCCAGCCTCCGCGATGCGGAGACCCGCTATCGGGCGCTCGTCGAACAGCTTCCACTCGTCACCTACGTCAGCGCGATCGACAAGCCGGGCTTCAGCGCCTACGTCAGCCCACAGATCGAAGGTCTCCTCGGCTACACGCCCGACGAGTGGCTCGCCACCCCCAGTCTCTTCTGGCGTGTCGTGCATTCCGACGACGTCGAGCGAGTGCGGACCGAGCACCGGGACGGATACGCCGCGGGACGAGCCTTTTCGAGCCAGTACCGCCTCGTTGCCAGGGACGGCCGTGTCGTCTGGGTCGAGGATCAGATCATCGTCCTCACCGATGCCGCGGGAAACCCCGTCCAGGCGCAGGGCTTCCTTCTCGACATCACCCATCGCAAGGCCGCGGAGGTTGCGCTCGCAGACAGCGAGGAGCGCTTCCGCACGCTGGTGGCCAATGTCCCCGGGCTCATCTTCCGCTGCGCCATCGACGAGCACTGGACGATGGAGTTCCTGAGCGACGAGATCGAGGAGATCGTCGGCTATCCGGCGTCCGACTTCGTCCGGAGCAAGGTGCGGACGTTCGCGAGCGTCATCCACCCGGAGGACGCGTCCCGGGTCGCGCAGGACGTCGAGGAAGCGGTGCAGGACAACCGTCCGTACACCGTCGAGTACCGGATGGTGCATCGCGACGGGAGCATCCGCTACGTCGTCGAGCGCGGCCAGGCGGTCCTCGGGCGAGACGGCCAGAGCAAGCTCGACGGCGCCATCTTCGACCTGACCGAGCGCTGGCAGGCCGAGAGCGAGCGCATGAAGCTCGCCGCGATCGTGGAATCCTCGGACGACGCGATCATCGGCACCGATCTCGAGGATCGCATCACGACCTGGAATCGGGGCGCCGAGCGCCTCTATGGGCACCCGGTCGGGGAGATTCTGGGCCACCATTTTTCCTTCCACATTCCGGAAGAGATGGATGACGAGCGGCCGGCACTCGTGGCGCGGGTGGTCGCCGGTGAGGACATTCGCAGCTTCGAAACCGTGCGCGTTCGCAAGGACGGAACACGCGTCGACGTGTCGTTGACGATGTCGCCGATCAGAGACGCGGACGGATCCGTCGTCGGAGTCTCGACCATCGCGCGCGACATCACGCAGGAGACGCGCGCTCGCCGCGAGCGTGAGGAGCTCGTGACCGAGCTCGAGGCCCGGAACGAGCGTCTGCGCGAGCTCGACAGGCTCAAGGACGAGTTCGTCGCTCTTGTCTCGCACGAGCTGCGGACCCCGCTGACCTCGATCCGCGGCTATCTCGAGCTCGTGCTCGAAGGAGAGGCGGGTGACCTCACGGACGACCAGCGGCAGTTTCTCGGTGTCGTGGAACGAAACGCGCACAGGCTGCTCGCGCTCGTCGGCGACCTTCTCTTCCTCGCGCAGATCGAAGCGGGCAAGCTCTCGCTCGAGATTGGCGCAGTCGACCTGTCCGCCATCGCGGCGGAGAGCGTCGAGACCGCGCGACCTCTGGCCGAGGAGAAGAGCATCACGCTCACGCTCGCGACAGGGCCTCTGGCCCTCATCGCCGGCGACCGAGCCCGCCTCGCCCAGCTCCTCGACAACCTGATCTCGAACGGCGTCAAGTTCACTCCCGCAGGCGGTCGAGTGGACGTGCGCGTGCGCGGCCAGCGCGGGCAGGCCGTCATCGAGGTCCGCGACACCGGCATGGGCATCCCCTCCGAGGAGCAGAAGCACCTCTTCGAGCGCTTCTTCCGCGCCGCCCAGGCCACGGAGCAGGCAATCCCTGGAACGGGCCTCGGGCTGGCGATCTCCAAGGCGATCGTCCACGGCCACGGTGGGCAGATCACGCTCGCCAGCTCGGAAGGGAGCGGGACGACGTTCCGGGTTTCGATCCCCGTCCGCCAGATGCAGCACGAAGACGTCGAGCAGGCGGAGGTGGCCTCGTGACCGACCAAAAGCGCCCCCTCGTTCTTGTCGCGGACGACGATCCTGACATCCTCTCGCTCGTGACTCTGCGCCTCGAGCGCTCGGGCTACGAGGTCGTCGCGGCCGGCGACGGCGAAGAGGCTGTCGCCAGCGCGCTCGCGCGCACGCCCGACCTCGCTCTCCTCGACGTGATGATGCCGAAGCTTGACGGCTACCAGGTCACGGAGCGACTTCGCAGTGAGGAGGCGACACGCTTTCTCCCCGTCATCCTCCTGACAGCGCGAGTGCAGGAGGCCGACATCGCCCGGGGGATCGACGCGGGAGCCGACGACTACGTCGAGAAACCCTTCTCGACGCAGGAGCTGAGCGCGCGGGTTCAGGCAGCCCTGGGCCTGTAGCGGTAGCCGAAGCCCCGAACCGTCTCGATCGGCGAGTCCCCGCCCTCGCCCACGTCCAGCTTCTGGCGGAGGTAACCGACGTACAGCTTCGTGCGCGCTCGCGACTCCGTGAGCGGGTCGCCCCACACGAGCTCGAGGAGCTGATTGTGCGAGAGCACCTGATTCGGGTGTCGCACGAAGGTGGACAGGAGCTTGAACTCGAGCGGCGTCAGCGACACCTTCGTCCCCGACACCGTCACCTCGCGCTGGGCGAAGTCGATCGTGATCAAGCCGTCCGCATACGTTCCCGGCTGCTCGACCCGTTCCCCGCTGCGGCGCAGGTGAGCCTCCACACGCGCAAGCAGCTCCTGCCGGCCGAACGGCTTCGTGACGTAGTCGTCCGCGCCTGCCTTGAGGCCTCGCACCTTCTCGAGCTCGGCAGCGCGCGCGGTGAGCATCACGACCGGGACGTCGCTGATGTCACGGATGCGCTCGAGCGTCTGCCAGCCGTCCAGCTCCGGCATCGAGACATCGAGGAGCACGAGGTCGGGCGAGGTCGAGTAGAGCGTTCGAAGCCCGTCGCGGCCGTTGGAGCTCTCGACCACGTCGTAGCCGGCGCGCGCGAGGAGCTCTTTCAAGAGACCCCGGATGTCGGCGTCGTCGTCGACGACGAGCACGCATGCTCGCTTCATACTCGTTCCATACCAGATGAGCCCGACATTCGCCGATGATGAAGGAAGTGGCGAGGGTTCTCATCTGCGAGCCGCATCCCGAGGTGCGAGAGCTTCTCAGCCGGATCGTGGTCCGGCTCGGTCACGACCCGGTGCACGACGATGCGGCGCTCGGGCGCGTGGACGCAATCGTCCTCGAGCCCGCGCACGCTCCGAGCGTCGAGCGCGCCGCTGCGTTCAGAGCCGTCGACGAGAAAACGCCGGTCGTGTGCGCCAGCATCGACCTTCCGGACGCCGGCTCGCGCCGGCTGAGCCCGATCGCGTACCTCGTGAAGCCGTTCGCTCTGCCCGACCTCGAGCACGCTCTTAGCCGGGCGCTGAACGGGAAGCACAAACCCGACAGCTAGGGTCGCATTAGTCGGACGGCGTTCGCGAATGCCAGCACCTTGGGGCAAGAAAGAACCCGTCTAGTTGAGTCCCCGTCGTGCCGTCGGGGCCAGTCTCATTCGTAGACAACGGCCACGATGCGGACCGAGAAGGCTGCATCCAACTGAAAGCTAGATGAACTTCTCGATTGAGCGAACGCGGTCGACAGTTCGGTCGCGCTCCGCCAAGTCCCTTCCGTCACCGCCGCGCACGACGTCTCGCAGGCCGTCCTTCATCCAAAAGACGTCGCCGCCCGTGGAACCGTACGCCTCGTCATGACCCAGGCCGCCTCCGAGTGAGTCGTCCCCACCGCCGCCGTAGAGGCGATCATGGGCGTTTCCTCCCCAGATCTCGTCCCGGCCGCCGCGGCCTCTCATGACATCCTCGCCGCTTGCTCCATCTCCCGGGGTATCGAGCAGTGAGTTCGCTTTGTCATTGCCGAGAAGAAGGTCGCTGTACGGAGAGCCTCGGACGGATTCAACGTTCATGAGGCGATCGAAGCCCTGTCCGCGCGCAAATCCTCGCGCCAGGTCGACGGTGACGCCGCGCACCGCGGTTTGGTAGTCGACCTCGTCGCGTCCGGCCTCGTCTTCACGACCCTCGACGAGGTCGCGGCCTGGCCCGGGAATGAACGTGTCGGGGAGCTTCCCGCCAACCATGTGATCAGCCCCCGAACCGCCGATCATGGTGTCGCCCCAGCCTTCGAGGGATCCTCCTCGCGCCACCATGAAGTCGTCGCCCTCTCCACCATCCATGCGGTCGTCGCCCTTGCCGCCGTCGAGCTTGTCGTTTCCCGGCCCTCCGTACAGATCGTCGCCCAGGTGATCGTCAGGGTAGTCCGGGTCGACGGCCCCGTTTCCGCAGATGAGATCGTCGCCGCCCAGGCCGTAGATCGTGTCCTGCCCGCCGCGACCGACGATCACGTCAGGTCCATCCGTACCCTGAAGCACGTCTCCAGCGCTCGTCCCCACGATCGTGGCGGGCTGACCAAAGCAGGTCGGCGGCGTGGTCTGCGCGACTGCGCTCACGCTCGCCACGCCGAAAGCGGCAGTTAGAAGCACGCCGGAGAAAAGTGACCTCGTCCCCATCCGCAGTCCCCTTTAACGAATTGTACGGCGCTAGATGGGGCGCTAGACCCTCACAAGTAGTCGAGCGGGGTTCTCGCCGAATGTCCGCAGGACTTTCGGCGATTAACGACCACGAGCCGCTTCTCGAGAGAACGCAGCTCGCAGTCGGCCGTCAGTCAGTCCCCCGCTTCACGGAGAAGCGGCGACACCGGGCGAATCCTATAACACCCCGAGGTACTTCTCCATCTCCCAGGGAGTGAGCTGGACCCGGTAGTCGTCCCACTCCTTTCGCTTCAGCTCGACGTAGCGGTCGAAGATGTGCTTCCCCAGAGCCTTGCGGGCGAGCTCGGAGGTCGCGAGCTCGTCGATCGCCTCTCCGAGCGTCTCCGGCAGCGCGACGATGCCTCGCTCGCGCCGCTGCTCGGCGGTCAGGTGATAGAGGTTCTGCTCCATCGGCGGAGGCAGCTCGTAGCCTTGCTCGATTCCTTCGAGGCCGGCGTGGAGCAGCGCGGCGAAGGTCAAGTAGGGGTTGCAGGCCGGATCGGGACAGCGGATCTCTGCGCGTGTCGCCTGCTCGTTCCCGGGCTTGTAGAGCGGGATGCGGATCAACGCCGAGCGGTTGCGGCGCGACCAGGCGACGTAGACCGGGGCCTCGTAGCCCGGCACCAGACGCTTGTAGGAGTTGACCCACTGCGCGAACACCGCCGAGATCTCGCGAGCGTGGTGCAGCTGCCCGGCGATGAACGCCTTCCCTACGTCCGACAGGTGCCACTCGTCGTCCTCGTCGAAGAAGGCGTTGCTGCCGCTGGCGAAGAGCGACTGATGCGTATGCATCCCGGAGCCGTTCTCCCCGAAGAGCGGCTTGGGCATGAACGTCGCGTGATAGCCCGCCTTCTTGGCGATCTCCTTGACGACGAGCCGGTAGGTGATCGTGTGGTCGGCCATCTCGAGCGCCGGGGCGTAGCGCATGTCGATCTCGTGCTGGGACGGTCCCACCTCGTGATGGACGTACTCGATCGGGATCCCCATCGACTCGAGCGCCTTGACCGTGTCATGGCGCAGGTCGCTGGCGGCGTCCATCGTCGTCATGGCGAAGTACCCGCCCTCGTCCAGGGTCTCGGTGCCCTCGTCGCTCTTGAAGAGGAAGTACTCGAGCTCGGGGCCGACGTTGAACGTGTCGAAGCCCATGCTCTTCATCCGCTCGAGGGCGAGGCGAAGCACATGGCGCGGATCGCCGTCGTACGGCTCCCCGTCCGGGGTGACGACATCGCAGATCATGCGCGCGACGACGTGGCCGCCGTTCGGCATGAGCTGAAACGTCCGGGGGTCGGGGATCGCGACCATGTCCGACTCCTCGATGGCATTGAAGCCCGAGATCGAGGAGCCGTCGAACCCCATTCCGTCGTCGAGCGCTCCCTCGAGCTCGTCGAGCGTGATCGCGAAGCTCTTCAGATGGCCCTCGATGTCCGTGAACCAGAGGTGGACGAACTCGACCCGCTCGTCCTCGACCCGCTTGAGCACGCCCTGCCGCGCCTCGGGATCACTCGTTGCTCGTGTCTTCCGCTCCACCATCGCCATTCGCTTCCTCCTTTAAATGCAAAGAGCCCCGGACGGATTCGTCCGAGGCTTCGTCGCCTCCAAACTCTCATCTGAGTCTACACGCGTTTCTGAAGACGCAACTCACCCCGACCGCTTGAGCTTGCCGTGTCGCTTTGCGTACCGCTCACCGCGGCGAAAGACCTCCAGCCCGAGCGGGACGGCGACCGCGCCGATCAAAACCAGCGGCCAGATGTCGTTCCAGACGTCGCCGATCCCGGCCCCGTCGAGGATCGCGTTGCGAATTCCTTCGAGCGCGTAGGTGGCCGGCGAGATCGTCGCCAGCGCCTGCATCCAGCCGGGCAGGACGTCGACCGGGTAGTAGACGCCCGAGACGACGAGCAGGATGCCCTGGGCGATGAAGCCGAGCTGAACCCCCTTCTCCGGCGAGATCAAGGGCAGGACGGCAGTCATCATCCCGATCCCGACGAACGAGACCGAGGCGACGGCGAGCACGACCGCCGCCGCGACGAAGTCGGCGTGCGGGAACGCGAGGCCGAACATCGCGGCGACGATGAAGAAGAGCAGGACCGCCCGCACCACGGCGTAGACGACCGCGAAGACGCCCATCCCGGCGAGATGCACCGGGCGCGAGAGCGGGGCCATGAACGTGTACTCGATCGTCCCTTCCCAGCGCTCCCACTGCACGGTCTCGGTGAGGATCTCGAAGATGAGCCCGAGGTACGCCCAGATGACGGCTCCGATGAGCAGGATCGTGGTCGTGCGCTCCACGTCGATCGTGCCGCCGGCCGCCTCGATGCCCTTGGCGATGAAGACGATCGTGAGCGTGTTGGCGACCGTCCAGATGAAGAACGCGATCTCCCACCAGACGTAGCGGCGGACGAGATAGACGTTGCGCTCGACGACGCCGGCCAGGCCGATCAGCTCGCCGCGAAGAGTCGCTGCCGCTCCTCGCATCAGTCCTTCTCCTTCTCCTCGTCGTCGCCGAGAGCGCGACCGGTGGCTGCGAAGAACGCCTGCTCGAGCGTCTCCACGCCGTAGCGGGCAGTTAGCGCGTCCACGGTGCCGAGCGCAATCAGCTTGCCGTCAGCGAGGATGCCCACGCGATCGGCGAGCGCCTGGGCCTCGTCGAGGTCGTGCGTGCAGAGCAGGATCGTCGCGTCGTGAACCTGGCGCACCTCCTTGATGAACTCCTGAACCTCGAGCTTCGAGCGCGGGTCGAGCCCGGTCGTCGGCTCGTCGAGGAGTAGGAGGACGGGCGCAGTCAGCAGGGCGCGCGCTAGCGCCACCTTCTGCTGCATGCCGCGCGAGAGAGCCTCCATCGCCTCGCCGCGGCGCTCGACGGGAAACCCGACGCGCTCGAGGATCTCCGGGATCCGCGTGTTCGTCTCCTTCGGGGTCAGCCCGTAGAAGCGGGCCGCGTAGCTCAGGTTCTCGTTCGACGACATCTTCTTGAAGAAGGACGCCTCGACGGACACGCGGTTGACGAGCCGCCGCACCGGGCGCGGGTCGGCGAAGACGTCATGCCCGAAAACTCTGGCGCTGCCGCCGTCGTGGAGGAGCAGCGTCGCCAGAAGCCGGACCAGCGTCGACTTGCCCGAGCCGTTGGCGCCCAACACGGCCACGCACTCGCCCCGCTCGATCGTGAACGAGACGTCCTTGAGCGCGGGCACGCGACGGCGGCGCAGCCGGCCCTCTCGCCGGAGGAAATCCTTGCGGAGATTGGTCACTTCAACTGCCGACATTCACATGCTCCTTCGAGGTAGAACGCTTCAGAGTCGAGCCGTGCAAGCAAAAGCCGGGCCAGGCGGGCCCCGGCAACGGATGTCTCAGACTCTGGCGAGGAACATGCCGAAGTCCACGATACCCGTGGCATCGGGCTCCGTCCACCCCGGGAGCTAGCGTCTCATTCGCAGGCGACGTTGCCTCAGGGTGCTTCTCGGCCCCTGGGGCCTTTCTTGTTTAAGGAGGCGCGATGGAGCGGATTGCGGAAAAGCACTACCTGGCCAACGGAGCGCAGCCCAAGCCGGACGAAGCCATTGCGTGGGCGAGCGAGACGAAGGTCAGGATGGTCGATTTCAAGTTCTGCGACCTGCTGGGCAGCTGGCAGCACATGACGATGCCGCTGCGCGCTCTCGAGGTCTCGTCGTTCGACGAAGGTCTCGGGTTCGACGGGTCGTCCATTCGCGGCTGGCAGGGGATCGCCGAGAGCGACATGCTGCTGATGCCCGACCCGGGCTCGGCAGTGCTGGACCCTTTCACCGCGGAGCCGACCCTCTCGCTCATCTGCGAGATCGCCGACCCGGTCACGCGCGAGCCGTACCATCGTGATCCGCGGCGGATCGCCCGACGAGCCGAGGAACACCTTTTCGGGACCGGAATCGCGGACACCGCCTACTTCGGCCCGGAGTGCGAGTTCTTCGTCTTCGACGAGGTCTCGTTCGAGACCGGGATCAACGCCTCCCACTACGCGGTCGACTCGGCCGAGGGCCACTGGAACTCGGGCAAGCCCGGGCTCGGCTACACGGTGCGGGAGAAGGAGGGCTACTTCCCGCCGGCTCCGCACGACACGCTCGGCGACCTGCGGACGGCCATGGTCCTGACGCTCGAGCAGCTCGGGATCCCGTGCGAGTTCCATCACCACGAGGTCGCCTCGGGCGGCCAGTGCGAGATCGACCTCCGCTACCAGACCCTCACGCGGATGGCCGACCAGGTCATGACGTACAAGTACGTCGTCCGCAACGTGGCCCGGGCTCACGGCAAGACCGTGACCTTCATGCCTAAGCCGCTCTTCGGCGACAACGGGTCGGGCATGCACACACACCAGTCCCTCTGGCTGAAGGGGACGCCGCTGATGGCCGACAAGTCGGGCTACGCAGGCCTCTCCAAGCTGGCCCGCCAGTACGTGGGCGGCCTGCTGATGCACGCACCCGCACTGCTCGCCCTCTGCGCGCCGACCACGAACTCGTACCGGCGGCTCGTGCCGGGGTACGAGGCGCCCGTCAACCTCGTCTACTCGCAGCGCAACCGCTCGGCGGCGATCCGCGTCCCCATGTACTCGGTGGCCGCCAAGGCGAAGCGGATCGAGTTCCGCTGCCCCGACGCAACCGCCAACCCGTACCTCGCGTTCGCAGCGATGCTCATGGCCGGCATCGACGGGATCGAGAACGACCTCGACCCTGGCTCCCCCGCCGACTACGACCTGTTCGAGGATCCCAGCGGACGGATCGCCCAGGTGCCCGGGTCGCTCGCCGAGGCCCTCGACGCTCTCGAGTCCGACCACGCCTTCCTCACGCGCGGCGGGGTCTTCAGCGAAGACCTCATCCGCACCTGGATCGAGTACAAGCGTGAGAACGAGGTGGACGTCGTGCGGCTGCGCCCGCACCCGGCCGAGTTCTCCCTCTACTACGACGCGTAAGAGCAAGGAGCAAAGGGCGGCGGGCTCGGCTCGCCTCCCTACCTCCTAGACGATTCGTTCCCTGCTCCCCTGCGGGACCGTGACCGGCTTGACGTTGCAGCCGTCGATGCCAAGCTGGGCGAGGAGATTGCTGCTCTTCGAGTCCACGACGACGAGGGCGCGGATGGCTCGAACGAACGCCGCGCGCTTTCCATCCTTGAACGCTTCCAGGGCGTGCTTGATCGCCATGCGCTCCTGCCAGGAGAGCCGCTCCAGCGTGCGTGCCTCGCGCCGGTATTCGAGCGGCGTGTTCAGCCGCGTGAACATCGCCAGGCTCTCGTCGCTGAGGCGAATCGCCTCCTGGAAGAGAAGCTGCACGTCGGCGGGGCTCGACGCCCTGCGAAACACCTTCTCGAGCGCCCGCCCCTGCTTTCGCTCCCAGCCGCAGATCGCGCCCATGCGCGTTCGCCAGGCCATTTCCTCCGAGATCGTCCGGGTCTCGGAAGCGACGACATCCGAGCGCGCGACGGGGGGAGGGAGAAACCCCGCCAACCAGAGGGTCGCGGGGACGACTCCGAGGACGAACACGAACGCACAGGCCTTCGCGAACACCACCGTTAGCTTGGCGGCCCGTCGGGCTCGCGGGGACAAACGGTCGGGGAGGGTCGACTAGCCGGACGGCTGGCTAGTGATTTCCCGAAAGAATCGGTTTACGCGAACGCGACCAGGTACGGCTGCCAGCCGTCCGGGATCTTCGGCGCTGAAAGCGTTACGAAGAGGGCCGGGGCCGGGGGGCGCGGCGGGGAGAGCAGGTTCATGCGCGCCTCGTCGAGTAGACGATTCCCCTTCTTCAGGTTGCAGGGGGCGCAGGAGGTGACGACGTTCTCCCAGACTGAATCGCCCCCGCGGCTGCGAGGGACGACGTGGTCGAGCGTCAGCTTTCCTGTCGACCCGCAGTACTGGCAACGCCACCCGTCGCGCGCGAAGAGCGCCCGCCGCGAGATCTTCCGCTTCACGGCGCGTGGGACGCGCACGTAGTGGACCAGCCGGATGACATGGGGCCAGCGGTAGGTATCGCTGGCCGAGCGAAGCGGCCTGGGCAGATCTTCGAGGACCTCGGCCTTGCCCTTGAACACCAGCACGTGCGCACGACGGACCGTGCACACGTTCAGGGGCTCGAAGCTGGCGTTGAGGACGAGGACCTGCTGCATAACGACGAAATCGTAACTAACGAAGCGGGAGTAAAAGCTCCAGGAGATCGTCTCCGACCGGGGTGAATCCTCGGCCACGGTAGAAGGTGATGGCGCGCTCGTCCTTCCCCTCGACGACGACTTGCAAGGTGGTCGCGCCCTGCCAGATCGCGTACCCCTCGGCGAACTCGAGCAGCTGGCGACCGATCCCCTCCGCTTCGTGCTCGGGGCTGACGAAAAGCTGGTCGACGCGCACCGCCGCTTCGCTGCGCTCGAGCGCGACGTAGCCGGCGGGCGTCCCCTCGATCTCGGCGACGAACACCGTCTCGCGCTCCAGCACGCCCAGCGTGCGCTCGTCCGCGCCGCGGTCCAGGCTCGCGAGCCCGAAGAGGAGCGGCTCGTCCTCGTGCTGGAAAGGCCGGATCTCAGCCTTGCGGTACGGCACCTAGCATCAATATGCCATGGCGCGCTCGACCGCTTCCTGCTCCTCGGGCGAAAGCGCCAGCGACGGCCGGCCGCGGTCGAGCTCCTTGACGTAGATCCGTGCGTAGTCGCGGCCCTGGATGGCGCTCACGACCACACCCGAGCGGGCAGCGTCGAGAAAGGCCATCGACGCCGACTGATGCCCGCCCGCGTCCTCGTAAGCGTCGTAGCGGACGATCGACGTGTGCGAAAGACAGGCATCAACGCGCTTGTCGATGCGCGAGAGCCCAGCTGCAACCTCGTCGACGGCGCGGTGGAGGTCGTCGATGCGCGCCTGCAGGGAGACGGCGAACTCGACGAGATCGTCCTTTCCGCGCCCGATCAAGACCTTCTGCGCCTCGCGCATGCGGCGAACCTGCACGTAGAAGGCGATGGAAAAGAGCAAGGCTACGAGCGCCGCTGCTGCTGCCCCGATCGCGACCCAGCCGACCGCACTCGTGAGTGAGCTAGGCACGCACCTATCCCAGCGTGAAGATGAGCGGGTACTCGGCGGTGTTGTTCGACGTGTTCGTCTCGCCGGTCACCGGCTCCACATTCACCTTGAGGGTCGTGCGTGTGCCGAACGAGAGTGACCCGAGCTCCTTGAACACCACCGTCTTCGTCTCCCCAGGGTTGATGAGGTCGATCACCTGGTCCCTCCTGACCGGCTGGGGGCTCTGCTGGATCGTCAGGGACACCTTCACCTGCGTCTCCTGGCTCTCGCCCGAGTTCTTGACGAGGACCTGGAAGGAGAGGTTGTCCGAGGCCTTGATTGTGTTGTCCTCGGTCGGGGAGAGCTGCTGCTCGCCCGGCTGGACGATCACGCTCACGATCTGGTTCCCGTGTGTGCCGCCGGCGGAGGGGCTCCTCGTCAGGCGCTCGACGATCAGCGCCCAGAAACTCGGGCTGGCGAGATCGCCGCTTTTGACGAAGTCTGACTCGGGAATCGGTATGCCCTGGACGCCCTCGTTCGTCATGACGGTGCGCGAGCCCTCGTAGAAGAGATCCTCGTAGACGACGTCGCTCGCGACCAGCCGCTGGGACGGAATCGCGAGCGCTTGCCCGGCGACGGCGGAGTCCTTGGCGGACTGAACCTGGGAAAAAGCCTGCACGAGCCCGTTCAGGCCGCTGACCCGGAACTCGAATGTCTCCACGAGGCTCTGTTGCTGGTCGCGAAGGGGCCCGGGCGGGTCGAGCTCGCGAGCCTTCGCCAGGATCTGCGTCGACTGCTGCTGCAGCCCGTCGAGCTCGTCTCGGAGATCGGCGAGCTTGATCCCCGGCGTGGTCAGAAGCTGGTTGAGGCGCTTGCCGACCTGCTCAGACTCACTGGCGGGCCCGGAGACGGACTCCATGTAGTCGCGATACTGCGCCTTCTTCTGGCCCTCGCGACAGCTGTTGACCCAGAGGACGAGGATGACGGCGAGCAGGATCGCGCCGGCGATGAGGATCCCCAGGCGCCAGAGCGAGGACTGCGCCCGGCCACCTCCGCCAGTCGGCCGTTTCGGGAGCCGGGGGCCGCGCCTGGGCGCTTCTCGCTCACGGTTGGCCGACTCCGCGGTCGGGGACTCGTCGAAGAAGTCGAACTCGATGTCGGTCTGGGGATCGGGGCTCTCGCGCTCGAACATGACCGAGAGGGGGCCGGGGAAAGTTGGGCGAGTCTACCACCCTCCCCGGCGATAGCAGGACTTTAAGAGGGGATCGCCAAGAGCACGAGGCCGATGGAGCGTGCCGTCGCCCTCCACCACGACCATCTCGTCCTTGGCCGCTACCGGCCGCTTCGACCGCTCGGCAGCGGGGGGTCCGGTTCGGTCTGGCTCGTGCGGGACGAGCGTTCGGCTCGTGATGTCGCGCTCAAAGTCGTCCCCCGAGAAGGCAAAGCCGGGTCGCGAGCCGAGCGAGAGGTGGAGGCCGCGGCCCGGCTTCGCCACCCGCGGTGCCTGCGCGCGCTCGATCTCGAGCGCGACGACCGCCACGTCTATGTCGCCTACGAGTACGTTGCGGGCCGGACCCTGCGCCAGGCTCTGCGTCATGGAGAGCTGGGCGACGCCGACGCCGTCGAAGCCGGAGCGCAGGTGCTCGAGGCGCTCGCCCATGCCCACGGCAAGGGGATCGTGCACCGCGACGTCAAGCCGGCGAACGTCATGCTCGAGGATTCCGACGAGGTATCCGTCCGCGTGCTCGACTTCGGGCTCGCGCAGCTGGAGGAAGCGGACACGCTCACGGCTGTGGGCGACGTCCCCGGGACGCTCGCCTATATAGCACCAGAGCGCCTCGCCGGCCGCGACGCGACCGGCGCCGCCGACGTCTGGTCCGTCGGCGTCTTCCTCTGGGAAGCGTTGGCCGGCAAGCATCCATTCTGGGCCTTCTCCCCCCTCGAGACCGCGCGGCGAGTCTCCGCGGGCGCGCCCTCGCTCGCGAATCTGCGCCCTGATCTGCCGCGGAACCTGACCGAAACGGTCGACGCCATGCTCTCTCCGGCCCCCGCGCGCAGGCCGCACGCAAAGGAGGCGGCGGCGCGCCTGCGCAACTCCTGGAATGCACGCAGGGAGCGGCCGCGGGGAACGATGTCGCGCACCCGGCTGGTCGAGCGCGGCGGTCCGGCTGCCCTGGCGGCCGTCTACGCGGGCGCCGCGGTCTGGCTCCTGCCCTTCTTTCCCTCAGGCTGGCCGTTCCTGATCGCGGCTCTGGCCGCGGCGATCGGCCTGGCGAACCCGACGGCGGGTCTCGGCTTCGCCCTCGCGGTGCCGGTGCTCCCGCTCGGGAACCTCTCGCTCGGCCTGGCAGCCGTCTACACGGGCGCAGCCGTCGCCTGGTTCTTTGTCTTCGCCCGCGACAGCCGAACGAGCCTCCTCTTCCTGCTCGGTCCAGCGCTCGCGCCCGCGCAGGCGCTCGTGCTCGTGCCCGCGCTCGTCCTCAGCGCTCGCGGAACGGTCCGTCGCGCATGCCTGGCCGCAGCCGCTCTGCCGGCCGCGATCGCCGTCGCGGCGCTGACCCGCTCGCCGCTGCCCCTGACGGGCGAGCGGCCTCCCTCGAGCCTCCAGCTGGGAGCGTCCCCGCATCCCGGTGCGGCTCTCGGCGCTCTCGAGAGCTTCTTCGGGGCGCATCAGGCGCTCTGGATCGAATCGGTCGTGCTCGCGGCAGCCGCGGTCGCCGCGCCCTACGCGCGTGAGCGCGGAATGTGGGGAATCGCCGTCTGGGGCTCCGCGCTCCTCTGCGGCGCGCTCCTGGCTCCCCTCGGGACGGTGGGCGCATTTCCGCTCGCGCTCTGGGTGTGGGCGGGGGCCGCCCTTTTGGCTGTGCCGGTGCTGCGAACGCGTGGTTAGAGTGCCCGCGGGGCACAATTCGCCCCTCGCGCCAGTGAACGTCCTCCGCAGCATCGAAACCCGGATCGAATCCCTCGTGGAGGGCGTCTTCGGCCGTGCTTTCAGGTCGCATGTCCAGCCGGTCGAGCTCGCGCGCAAGCTCGCGAAGGAGATGGACGACCACAAGACGGTCTCGATCTCGCGCGTCTACGTGCCGAACGAATACGTCCTCTACCTCGCCCCCCGAGACCGCGAGCAGTTCGCCGAATACGAGGCGTCGCTCCTGACCGAGCTTGCGGACTACCTCTCGGAGCATGCGCGCCGCGAGGGCTATTCCCTCCTCTCGACGCCGAAGGTCCTGCTCGAGGAGGACGACGACCTCGAGATGGGAGAGTTCGGGATTGCGACCAGGATGGTGCAGACGCGGCAGGCCGCCGCTGCCGAGGAGCCAGAGATGGAGGAGGCCGAGGCGCCCAGCCCGACGCGCGTTTTCAAACCTCCGGTGGCAGCGACGGCGGCCGTCTCCGCCCAGGAGGCGGAGCAGCTCGGGCTCGCGCACGAGCCGCGCGCCTTTCTCAACGTGGGCGGCAAGCGCCAGGAGCTCCCGAGGGAAGGCGCCGTCCTGGGACGCTCGCGTGAGGCCGACGTCACGCTCGAGGACGCGAATGTCTCGCGCCGCCATGCGGAGATCCGGCGCGAGGACGGAGCCTGGTGGATCGTCGACCTTGGCTCCACGAACGGAGTCGAGCTGAACGGCAAACGCGTCGACCGGGCCAAGCTGACGCACGATGACCACCTCGTCCTTGGTCGTAGCGAGGTCGTCTTCGAGCAGCCCGAGTAGGCATGAACGTCGAGCCGGTTCTCCTCGCTCTCAAGGCAGCCTTCCTCGTTCTCCTCTACGTCTTCATCTGGAGAGTCATCCGTTCGGCGTCGAGGGACATGCGGGTCGCGCCGCAGGAGAGCTTCATCCTCGCCCCCTCCCAGCTGGCCGCCGAGCATCCCACCGACTCGGGAGGCCGTCTCGTGGTCGAGCAGAGCAAGGCGCTCGAGAACGGCAAGTCCTATCAAGCGGGTCCCGTGCCGCTCACGATCGGGCGTGCAGAGGACAACACGCTCGCTCTTCCCGGCGACGAGTTCGCGTCGGGCCACCATGCCCGGATCGAGTCTCAACGTGACGGGGTATGGATCCTCGATCTGGGCTCGACGAACGGGACCTTCGTCAACGGCTCTCGCCTTGACGGCCGGCGCAAGCTTCGGGAAGGGGACGTCGTGCAGATCGGCGATACGGAGCTTCGGTTCGAGCGATGAGAATCGCTGACAGCGCAGGCAGCACGGACGCGGGCCGCAAGCGGCGCCGGAACGAGGATTCGTTCGTGCACGACCCGCCCCTCTTCGCCGTCGCCGACGGCATGGGAGGGGCTCAGGCCGGCGAGGTCGCCTCGCGGCTCGCCGCGGCCGCCTTACGCGAGTTCCACGATGCGGACGAGCTCGATCCCGAGGAGAGGGTGGCGGCGATCATCCAGGAGGCCAACCGCCGCATCTACGAGCGGGCCAAGAGCGACGCGCAGGCTTCGGGCATGGGGACGACGATCACGGCGGCCCTCGTGACGGAGGACGGCGTGGCCGTAGGCCATGTGGGCGATTCCCGTGGATATCGCCTGCGCGAAGGCCAACTCGAGCAGCTGACCGAAGACCACTCGCTCGTCGCCGATCTCGTCCGCAGTGGTCGCCTGACCCCGGACGAGGCCGACAGCCATCCTCAACGCTCCGTGATCACACGCGCGCTCGGCACCGACCCCCGCGTCGACGTGGACACGTTCACTGCCGACGTACAGGCGGGCGATGTCTTCCTCCTCTGCTCGGACGGTTTGACGACCATGATCGGCGACGAGGAGATCACCGAGACCGTGGCCCGTGCGAGCTCGCTCGAACAGGCCACCAAGGCGCTCGTGAGAGCGGCCAACAAGGCGGGGGGAGAGGACAACGTCACGGTCGTCCTCTTCCGTCTCGAAGGCGAGCCCGCCGAGCTCGAGGACACCATGGTGGCCGGATCGAACGGACACGGCGAGACCGACCTCGAGGACACGCTCACAGGGCTCGAGGCCGCCGCCGTGCAGAGCGCCGTAGCAACAACTGCGGTCGAGAGCGAGGAGACCGTGGACGCGAGCGAGTGGGGAGCCTCGAGCGACGACGAGGAGCCCCAGCGGAAGCGCCGCAGGGAGGGTCACTGGGGGCGGCGTGCCTTGTGGTCGGTCCTCGCCCTGGCCTTCGTGCTCGCCCTGGTCGCGGCTGCCTTCTGGGCACTCTCGCGGGCGAATTTCATCGGTGCCGACGAGGACGGGAACGTCGTCGTCTATCAGGGTGTCCCATACGGGCTTGGTGGCGGCATCGACCTCTTCCGTCCGCGCTACGTGAGCCGTCTCCAGGCCGTGCAGCTGAGCGCCGACGAGCGCGCCGATCTCTTCGACCACGCCCTCATGTCGTACGACGAAGCGCGCGACCGCATCGCACCGTACGAAGCCGAGGGCGTGCCCTAGTAGATGACGCTTCGCAACCGGGAGCTGGCCAACCTCGTCCTGGTCGGGCTGCTCACCGCGACCGGCTTCGCCGCCGTTTATATCGCTCGCCAGGACGTCGTCTCGACGGCGTCGCTCTCGTATGCAGCCTTCTTCGTGGCGCTCTTCGTCGCCGCACACCTGGTCGTGCGGGTTGCGCTGCCGCACGCCGACCCCTATTTGCTGCCCATCTCCGGAGCGCTGACGGCGGTCGGCCTGACGATGATCTATCGCATCGATCCCGACCTCGCGCTCCGCCAGGGGCTCTGGGTCGTGATCGGCGTCGGCGCCTTCGCGGCGCTCCTCCTCTTCCTGAAGGACTACAGGAGCCTCGACAACATCAAGTACATCCTCGGGATCGTGGCCATCGGGCTCCTCGCCCTGCCGGCCGTCCCGGGCCTCGGACGCACGATCAACGGAGCCTCGCTCTGGGTGGGCATCGGGCCCGTCGTCTTCCAGCCCGGCGAGTTCGCCAAGGTGCTGCTCGTCATCTTCCTGGCGGGCTACCTGCGCGACAACCGCGAGGTGCTCTCCATGGGCTCTGGCCGCTACGGGCTACCCTCGCCGAAGCACTTCGGGCCTCTGCTCGTCATCTGGGGCGGCGCGATGCTCGTCCTCTTCCAGACGAACGACCTGGGTGGGGGCCTCCTCTACTTCTCGGTCTTCCTCGCCATGCTCTGGGTGGCCACGGCGCGCTGGGCGTACATAGCCGTTGGAGGCATGCTCTTTGCGCTCGGGGCCTACGCGCTCTACCACGTCACCCCCCACGTGCAGGAGCGGGTCTCGATCTGGCTTGACTGCAGCTGGACGGTCTCCAATGCCTGCCCGGTCTACGACGAGGGCTACCAGCTGGCGCAGTCGATTTACGCCATCTCCGGCGGCGGCCTCTTCGGGCAAGGGCTGGGCGAGGGCGTGCTGATCTCCCCTGAGGGCCACACCTACATCCCCTTCCTCTCGACCGACTTCATCTTCGCGGCAGTGGCCCAGGAGATCGGGCTGGCCGGCGCGGCCGCGCTCGTGCTCGTATACGTCGTCGTCCTCTATCGCGGCTTCCGCATCGCCCTCATGGCCGACGACGGGTTCTCGAAGCTCCTCGCGGTCGGACTGACGTCGACCCTGGCGATCCAGGCGTTCATCATCACTGCGGGGGTCACGGGCCTGATCCCGCTGACGGGGATCACGCTGCCCTTCGTCTCCTACGGCGGCTCGAGCATCGTCGCCAACTTCCTCGTCATCGGCCTGCTGCTCATGGTCTCGAACCGCGTCAACCGGGAGACCGCCGGATGAACGCGCAGATCAGGCGCCTCTTCTTCGTGCTCGTCGTCCTCTTCGTCTCTGTGATCGGGATGATCACCTGGTGGCTCTGGAAGGCGCCCGACCTGGAGGCGCGGCGCGGGAACCCGAACCTGCTCGTCAAGCAGTTGACGATCGAGCGGGGGAGGATCTACGCCGCCGACGGGCGGACAGTGCTGGCGCGGAACCAGGTGGTGAAGAAGAAGAACATCGGCCGCACCTGGTACCTGCGCTTCTACCCTCACCACCGGCTCGCGGCCCACCCGGTCGGCTACTCGACGATCGAGCGCTCCCGCACAGGCCTCGAGAAGTCCCTCAACGACTACCTGACGGGCTCGAACGCCAACCTCAACACGCTGCTCGATAACGCGCTCGACAAGCTCAAGGGGCTCACGCAGAAAGGGAACGACGTCACCACGACCCTCAGCGCTCGCGCCCAGGAGGTGGCGATGCAGCAGCTCGCCGGCAAATGCGGCGCGGCGGTCGCCATCGAGCCCGAGACCGGGCGCGTGCTCGTCCTCGCCTCCCAGCCCTCCTACGACCCCAATCTCGTCGAGGGGCACTTCAACCAGATCGTCCACACGCGCGCGTCCTGCGGCAACGCGAGCCCGCTGCTCGACCGGGCCACTCAGGGACTCTTCGTCCCAGGGTCGATCTTTAAGGTGATCACGGCGTCGGCCGCGCTCGAATCGGGCAAGTACACCCCCGCGAGCCGCTTCGACGACCCCGGTTACTGCATCGAGTACGGCAAGAAGGTGTCCAACTTCGCCGACCAGAGCGGCCCCGAGGTCTTCGGAAACGTCTCCTTCACGGAGGCGCTCGAGAACTCGATCAACGCCGTCTTCTGCAACATCGGCAAGGCGCTCGGGCCGCTGGCCGTGCTCGACCAGGCCAAGCGCTACGGCTTCTACGAGGAGCCGCCCATCGAGCTGCCCTCCGAGGAAGTGGCGATCAGCGCGCTCTACAGCCGGGGCAGGCCATACATCCCCAAGGATCCGAACCAGGTCGACCCGGGCCGGCTCGCCTTCGGGCAGGAGCGCATGCTGGTCACCCCGCTGCAAATGGCCCTCGTGGCCGCTGGCATCGCGAATGACGGCGTGGTCATGGAGCCGACCCTGCTCGACAAGATCACAGCTCCTGACGGCGGCACCATCCTCCGGGGCCACCCGAAGGAGTGGAAGACCGCCATCAAACCGAAGACGGCAGCCGAGCTGACCGCCATGATGAGAGCGGTGGTCGAAGGTGGCACGGGTACTGCCGCCCAGATTCCCGGCGTCGCCGTCGCCGGGAAGACGGGGACCGCTGAAACAGGCGTCACGGGCAAGAACCAGACCTGGTTCATCTGCTTCGCGCCGGCCGAGAACCCCACCGTCGCGGTCGCCGTCACGCTCTCAGCGCAGACCGGAACGGGGGGCACGACCGCCGCACCGATCGCCAAGGCGATCATGGAAGCGCTGTTGAAGAGAAATCCCTAGTCTGAATTCGTAGATGGCTGTCTCCGACACCCTGATCAATACGCTCTTCGACGGGCGCTACCGCATCCTGCGCAAGCTCGGCTCGGGCGGCATGGCGAACGTCTACCTGGCCGAGGACGAGGAGCTCGGCCGGCGAGTGGCGATCAAGATCCTCAACGACCGCTACGCGAACGACGAGCTCTTCATCGAGCGCTTCCGCCGCGAGGCCAAGTCCGCCGCGGCCCTCTCGCACCCGAACATCGTCTCGATCTACGACCGCGGGCAGGCCGAAGGCACGTACTACATCGCCATGGAGGTGATCGAGGGCCGGAGTCTCAAGGAGCTCATCCTCACGCGCGGCCCACTCCCGATCGGACAGGCGATCGCATACACGCTGGAGATTCTCGACGCGCTCAGGTTCGCGCACCGCCACGGGATCATCCACCGCGACGTCAAGCCCCACAACATCCTGATCGGGGGCGAGCGCCTGAAGGTGACGGACTTCGGCATCGCGAGGGCCGGCGCCTCGCAGATGACCGAGGCCGGCTCGATCATGGGCACGGCGCAGTACCTCTCCCCCGAGCAGGCGCGCGGTGCCCCCGTCACGGCCTCGTCGGATCTCTACTCCGTGGCGATCGTCCTCTACGAGATGTTGACGGGCAAGGTGCCGTTCTCAGGCGACTCCGCGATCGAGATCGCCATGAAGCACCTGAACGAGCTGCCGAAGCCGCCCTCGAAGATCAGGCCGGAAATCCCGGAGGAGCTCGATCAGGTCGTCCTGCGCGCGCTCACGAAGGCGCCCGAGGACCGCTACCAGACCGCCGAGGAGTTCGCCGAGGACCTGCATCGGGTCGACGCGGGGCTCCCGATCGCGCCCGAGACCTCCGAGGCCGCGACGGCGCTCCTCGCCGCGCCCGGCGCGACGATCGGCGGGACGACGCAGGTGCTGCCCGGCGATGCCACACAGGTCGCGCCGCCGCGAACCGGGGCGCCACGGGTTCCTCCGCCGTACCAACCGGCCTACATGTACGAAGAGCCGCCGCCCAAGCGCCGGCGCTGGCTGCCCTGGCTGCTCGTGGCGCTGCTCCTCGTCGCGGCCGGCCTGGCGGGCTGGTACGTGTTCACGAAGATCCAGGATCAGCTCGCCGCCAACGCGACGATTCCCGTCCCGAACGTGGTCGCCCTGCGCGAGGAGCTGGCGAAGGCGAAGCTGGAATCCGCCGGGCTTGTACCCAAGGTCGAACGCTCGGCGAGCACGGAATTCGACAAGGGCATCGTCATGGACCAGCGTCCCGATGCGGGCTCGCGCGTGCAGAAGGACGACGAGGTCACGATCATCGTCTCGACGGGATTTCCGAAGGTGGCCGTCCCCGACGTCGTAGGGAAGAGCTACGGAACGGCCGTCAAGCTCCTCGACGACGCGAATCTGAAGTGGGAGCGGAAGGGCGTCTTCTCCAAGAAGCCCCCGGGCCAGGTCCTGGCCCAGGATCCCCCCGCGGGCGAGACCGTCAACGAGGGGACCACCGTCGTCCTCAACGTCTCGAAGGGCGAGAACACGGTCGCCGTTCCGGACGTCCTCAACCAGACGGAGGCGAGCGCGCGCGCGGAGCTCGAAGCCGCCGGCTTCCAGGTGCAGTCCGTCGAGGCGCCTTCGGACAGCACCCCGCAGGGGTTCGTCTCCGCCCAGAGCCCGGACCCGGGCACCCAGGTGGACAAGGGCTCTGCCGTGACGATCACCGTCTCGACGGGACCCTCGTCGGCGACCGTCCCCGACGAGATTGGGAAAGACAAGCAGACGGCCAAGAGCGACCTCCAGAACGCCGGCTTCAAGGTGGACGTCCAGACGGTGCCGGTCAGCGACCCCACCCAGGACAACATCGTCCAGGATCAGGATCCGGCCGGCGGGTCGAGCGCACCGAAGGGCAGCACCGTGACGATCTTCGTGGGACAGTTCTGACCATGGGACGCACGCGCGTCGCCGTGATCATGGGCGGGCGCTCGAGCGAGCACGACATCTCCCTCGCCTCCGCCCGCTCCGTGCTCGAGAGCCTCGACCCCGAGCGGTACGACGTCCGCTCGATCGAGATCGGCCGAGGCGGCAAATGGGAGCTCGGCCCCATTCGGGATCAGAAAGAGCTCGGCAACGGCTCGCTGCTCCCGGTTCCTTCAGCGAACGGCGATCAGCCTCTCACTGAGGTAGACGTCGTTTTCCCGGTGCTCCATGGGCCTTTCGGCGAGGACGGCACCGTGCAGGGCTTTCTCGAGCTCGCCGGGGTCGCCTATGTGGGGGCCGGCGTCACAGCCTCGGCGCTCTGCATGGACAAGGATCTCTTCAAGGCCGTCATGCGCGACAAGGGCATCCCGGTCGTCGACAGCGTCACCGTCCTCGAGCGCCACCGGAACCGCGCCGAGAACCCCTTCGGCTTTCCAGTCGTGGTCAAGCCTGCTCGTCTGGGCTCCAGTGTGGGCATCTCCATCGCGAAGACGCAGGAGGAGTTCGCGCGAGCGCTCGACCTCGCGCTCGAGCACGACGAGAAGGTGCTGATCGAGGAGTACTGCTCAGGCGTCGAGGTCGAGTGCAGCGTGCTCGGGAACGAGTCTCCTATCGCGTCGATCCCCGGCGAGATCGTCCCGCTCGTGAGCGACTGGTACGACTACAAGGCCAAGTACGACGAAGGCGGGATGGACCTGATCGTGCCGCCCCGCCTCGACGAGCGCACGATCGCACGAGTGCAGGAGCTCGCCGTCGCCGCTTTCGTGGCGAGCGACTGCGAGGGCATGGCGCGCGTGGACTTCTTCGTCCGCGAGGATGGTGAGGTGCTGGTCAACGAGCTGAACACGATCCCGGGTTTCACCTCGACGAGCGTCTACGCGAAGCTTTTCGAGGCCTCCGGGATCCCCTACCGCGAGCTGCTCGACCGTCTCGTCGAGCTGGCGCTCGAACGCCGCGACCGCCGCGACCGGCTCAAATACTAAGCCGGTGGTCTGGGACGACGCTCGCAAGGGAGGCAAGCGAGCGGGCCCGAGACAGTACACAAGAGGTACGGCGAGGGACCGCGAGCGCAGCATCGCGCCGCGAGCGTCGTCAGGTGGGCGAAGCCGGGCTTCGTCCGGCTCAAGACCGCCGTCCAGGCCGACGGCTAGCCGGCGCGCACCTCGTTGATGTGCGCTCTGACGTTGGGGTTCGTGATCCAGATGACGTAGTAGCGGTACGACTTCCCGCCCGCGAGCTCGAGTGTCGTCCGCGAGCCGATCTCCTGCTC
>Ga0307277_10000067_pt1 | contig 31728 bp, 42 predicted proteins | sample ER_DNA_116_FD_194473 | JGI IMG/M metagenome (GOLD analysis project Ga0307277, IMG submission 194473) | Bulk soil microbial communities from the East River watershed near Crested Butte, Colorado, United States - ER_DNA_116 | ecosystem: Environmental > Terrestrial > Soil > Floodplain | place...
TCCACCGCGACGGGCCGCGCGGGCGGCTCGAGGACGCGCAAAGCCTGGTCGAGCGCCCGCTGCGCCACCTCGTCATTCGGCGACGCCTTCCGGAGGCGGGCCGCGTACGTCTCGACCTGCCGGCGGCGGACGCGCGACTCGGCGAGCTCCAGCGCGCGGCGGGCCGTGTCGCAGGCGTCGGCCAGACGGCCCGCCCCGTCGAGGATCTCGGCCAGCCGGTCGAGCGCCGACGCGGCCTCCGTGCGCCGGCCGGCCCGCGTGAAGGCGTCGGCGATCCCTCGGAGCGCCGTCTCGTCGCGCGGCCCGAGCACGAGGGCACGGTCGTAGGCCGTGATCGCCTCGTCGAGACGGCCCATCTTGATGAAGATCCCGCCGATGCTCGCGTGCGGCAACGCGCGGTCGGGAGCGATCGAAGCCGCCTCACCGTAGGCGTCGATGGCCGCGTCGTTGCGGCCGCGGAGGGCGGCCACGTGTCCTCGCCGGAGGGCGTCCTTGTAGCGCTCGTAGAGGGAGCCCGAGGCGGCGCTGGCGCCGGCCGAACGCGCCGACACGGACCTCGTCGAGCCGCTGCGGCCCTGTCCGGGTCGTCCCCCAGCCGGCCGACCGCCGGACGGACCGCTCTTGCCGCTCATCCAGCGAGCAGCTCGACGAGCAGCGCCTTCTGGACGTGGAGGCGGTTCTCGGACTGGTCCCAGATGATGCTCCGCGGCCCGTCCATGACCGCCGACGTGATCTCCTCGCCGCGATGGGCGGGCAGGCAATGCATCGCGACCGCCTGCGGCCCGGCGGCATCCAGCAGCGCGTCGTCGACGCGGTAGCGGGCGAAGGCGTCGCGACGCGCCTCGGTCTCGGCCTCCTGGCCCATCGAGGTCCAGGCATCGGTGTAGACCACCGTGGCGCCGCGGACGATCTCCGCTGGATCGTGGCCGAACGCCAGCTTCGACCCGGTGGAGGCCGCGAGCTCGTGCGCCCGATCGACGATCCGGGGGTTGGGGTCGTACTCGGGCGGATGGGCGAGGCGGACCTCGAACCCGAGGATCGCCCCGAGGAGGGCGAGCGAATGGAAGACGTTGTTGCCGTCGCCGACGAAGGCGAGGACGATGCCGTCGAGGCGGCCGAACCGCTCGCGAATCGTGAACACGTCGGCGAGGGCCTGGCATGGGTGCTCGCGCAACGTCAGGCCGTTGATGACGGGGATCGAGGCCTGTGCGGCGAGCTCGACGACCACCTCGTGCGGCCCGGTCCGGGCCACGATCGCGTCGACGAATCGCTCCAGGTTCCGGGCTACGTCGCGGACGCTCTCGCGGGCGCCCATGACGACGTCCTCGGTCAGGTAGACCGCGTGCCCCCCGAGCTGGTTCATGCCGGCCTCGAACGTGACCCGGGTCCGGAGGCTCGGCTTCTGGAAGAGCATCGCGAGCGTGCGTCCGGCCAGCGGTGTCGCCGGCGGCGTTCCGTGGTCGCGCCGCGCGCGGTCCTCGGCCTTCAGCTCGGCGGCCCGATCGAAGAGCCCGAGAACCTCATCCGCGCTCAGATCCGCGACGGACAGCAGATCGCGCCCCCGCAGCGATGTCCCGGACTCAGCAACCACGTTCATGTCGCCACTCTAGCGGTGCGAGGCCGGAGGCCGCGGCAACAAGCTGGAGCCGGCGGCACGAAGCTGGAGCCGGTGCCGCGAGCCGCGATTCTCGCCCCACGAGCACATGCGACCCGTTTGACACCGAGAGATCGTGAATCTGCACGGGATTCTCGCCCGGCGAGCAAGAACGACCAGTTTCGGCGTTCGGAGGGGCTGCGAATGGCCCAGACGCAGGCGACCGTGCTCCATGTGCTCGCCCCACGAGCACGCCGCAGGCGGGGCACCGAAACCACGTGGGCAGGCCTCGTTGGCCGCCAGCGCGGCGCTAGCGCTTGGTGTACTGAGGCGCCTTCCGGGCTCGCTTCAGCCCGTACTTCTTGCGTTCCTTCATCCGCGGATCGCGAGTCAGGAGCCCGGCCTGCCGCAGCGGGAGGCGGTTGGCGGTCTCGTCGACCTCGAGCAGCGCCCGGGCGATCCCGTGGCGGATCGCGCCGGCCTGCCCGGTGACCCCGCCGCCCTCGACCTTGATCATCGCGTTGAAGTGGCCCTCGGTCCCGGTGACCCGGAAGGGCATCCGGACGTCGATCTCGTTGAATGCGTTGCCGAAGTGCTCCTCGAGCGATCGGCCGTTGACGACGATCTCGCCCTCACCGGGGAGAAGGCGGACGCGGGCGATCGCCGTCTTGCGGCGACCGGTCCCGGAGAAGAAGGCTGGTGCAACCATGCGGTGACTCCTCGTCAGGCGAGCGGCTCAGGCCGCTGGGCCTGATGCGGGTGGTCGGTGCCGGCGTAGATCTTCAGCTTGCGGAGCTGCTGAACGCCGAGACGGTTCCGCGGCAGCATCCCCTTCACGGCCCGGCGGATGACCTCCTCCGGACGGCGCTCGAGCAGATGGCCGAGGGTCTCTTCCTTGAAGCCCTGCGGATGGCCGCTGTGGCGGGCGTAGATCTTCGTCTCGCGCTTGTTGCTGGAAACGGCGATCCGTGACGCATTGAGGACGATCACGTGGTCGCCCGAATCGAGGTTCGGCGTCCAGGTCGGCTTGTTCTTGCCCTCGAGCACGCGCGCGATCCGGGACGCGAGACGGCCCAGCGTCTCGTCCGCCGCATCCACGACGTACCAGCGGCGCTCGATCTCGCTTCCCCGGACCGTATAGGTCTTCGTGCTCATCGTTTCTCAGTCGTCTCCGTCTGTCCCGTTCGTGGCCTCCGGTCGCCGTCCGAGGACGACGCGCCGGAGGCACAGGCCCTTCGCCGGGGCGGATGCTCCGTTGCGGGCCGGTTGCCGGGCGGCCAGGGCCTCCCGGACCTCCAGTTCAGTCATCGTTCCGCGACCGACCTCCAGGAGGACGGCCACGATCCGCCGGACCATGCCCCGGAGGAAGGAGTCCGCCCGGACGTCGATCGTCACGAGCGAGCCCTGCCTCCGGACCCGGACCGCGTGGACGGTCCGGACCGACGGTCGATCCGTTGCCGCCGCGAAGGCCTTGAAGTCGTGCCGGCCCTCGAGGACCTGCCCGGCTCGTGCCATCGCGACGACGTCGAGCGGGGCCCGCACCCCGAACGCGGTGCGCTCGCGAAGCGGACTGCGCGGCCCGTTCCAGACGGTGTAGCGGTATTCCCGGTACCGCGCCGCGCGACGGGGATGGAACTCCGGTGCGACCGCACGGAGATCGCGAATTGCGACGTCAGGCGGCAGATGGCCGTTGAGTGCCGCCTCGAGCCTCGGAGCGGACATGCGACCGACGAAGGTGAAGGCAATCACCTGGTCGAGCGCATGCACTCCGGCGTCCGTGCGGCCGGCCCCATCGACCGGCTGGCGAACCCCGTTCCCGAGGCGAGACAGCGCGGCTTCGAGCTCTCCCTGGACCGTCCGGATCCCCGGCCGTTGGGCCTGGAAGCCGGCGAAGTCCGTCCCGTCGTATTCAACCGTTGCGCGATAGCGCACCGGGGCGGGCTCTCGCCCACCAGCTTGGTCGCCACTTTTCGATGTGGCTATTCGGATTGCCCTCTACACCAGCTCGATCTGGACGATCGGAGCTGCATCGCCCCGTCGCGGGCCGATCTTCACGATGCGGGTGTAGCCCGAGGTGCGATCGGCGTACTTCGGAGCGATCTCGTCGAACAGCTTCGTGACGACGAGCGGCTCGTTCGGAAAGGCGGCCACGACCGCGCGGCGCGCGGCGAGGTCACCCTGCTTGGCGAGCGTGATCATCCGCTCGACGCGGCCCCGGATCTCCTTGGCCTTGGCCTCGGTCGTCTGGACCCGCTCGTAGCGCAGGATCGACACGGTCAGGTTCTTGAACAGGGCGATCCGGGGGCCCTGCTTGCGACTGAGCTTGCGACCGCCGATGCGGTGGGACATGTCAGCTCTCGCCCTCGTCGTCGCCTTCGTCCTCGAACGACGCATCGACGTCGTCGAGGCCATCCGACTCGGAGTCCGGGACGATGAAGCCGCGCATCCGGAGGCGCTCCTTCATCTCGTCGAGCGATTTCTTGCCGAAGTTCCGCATCCGGAGCAAGTCGTCGTCCTTCAGCTGGAGGAGCTGGCCGACCTTCACGATGTTGTTGCGCTTCAGCGAGTTGTAGGCCCGCATCGGGAGGTCGAGCTCCTCGATCGGCATGTCGAGCATGTTCGGGGGCAGCTGGGCCATCCCGGTCACGGCCTGTTCGCCGACCGCCGCGGCGACGCCGATCGTCACGAACGGCCGGAACTGGTTGACGAGGATCTCGGCCGAGCGGCTGAGGGCCTCCTCCGGGGTGATCGTGCCGTCGGTCTCGATCTCCATCGTGAGCTTGTCGTAGTTGGTCATCTGACCGACCCGCATGCTCTCGACCCAGTAGTTGACCTTCCGGACGGGCGTGAAGATCGCGTCGATCGCGATGACCCCGATCGGGAGCTGCTCGGTGCGCTCGGCGCCGAGGTAGCCGACGCCGCGCTCGACGGTCAGGTCCATCTCGATCGTCACGTCGTCCGTGTCGAGCGTCATCAGGACGAGCTCGGGGTTGATGATCTCGACGTCGGCCGACTCGGCGATGTCCGCAGCCGTCACCGCGCCGGCGCCGCTCTTGATCAGGCGGAGCTGCACGGGATGGGTCGCGAAGCTCTTCAGGCGGAGCTTCTTCACGTTCAGGACGATCTGCGTGACGTCTTCCTTGACACCCGGGATCGTCGAGAACTCCTGGTAGACATCGCGGATCTGGATGCTCGTCACGGCAGCGCCGTCGAGCGAGGAAAGAAGCACGCGGCGGAGGGCATTGCCGAGCGTGACGCCATAGCCGGCCTGAAGGGGGCCGGCCTCGTACTTGGCATACGTCCCGGCTTCCTCGACGGGCTCGATCTGTGGATTCTCGAGTTCGATCATGATGCGGGGCTTACCTCGAGTAGTACTCGACCACGAGCTGCTCGTTGAGGTCGAGCGGCATCTGGTCGCGGCGGGGCAGGTCGGCGATCGTCCCCGTGAGCTTGGCGGCGTCCATCGATAGCCACTCCGGGGCCTGGTGTGACTTCAGCGTCTCCTTGGCGAGCTTGAACGGCTCGCGGGCACGCCGCGTCTCACGCACCTCGACCCTGTCGCCGGCCTTGACCTGAAAGGACGGGATGTTGGTCGGGACGCCGTTCACCGAGAAGTGGCCGTGACCGACGAACTGGCGAGCCTGGGCCCGCGAGCTGGCAAAGCCCATCCGATAGACGACGTTGTCCAGGCGGAGCTCCAGGTGCCGGAGGAGGCTCTCGCCGGTGACGCCGGGGCGGTTCTCGGCATCGTTGAAGTAGTTCCGGAACTGTCGCTCGAGGACGCCGTAGACCCGGCGGACCTTCTGCTTCTCGCGGAGCTGCAGCCCATAGTCGCCGACCTTGCGGCGCCGGACGCCATGCTGGCCGGGCGGCGACGGACGGCGCTCGAAGGCGCACTTCTTCGTGTAGCAGCGGCTGCCCTTCAGGTACAGCTTCGCGCCCTCCCGGCGGCAGAGGCGACAGACGGATGCGGTGTAACGAGCCATGCTCTCCCCTCCCCGATCAGACCCGGCGCCGCTTGGGGGCGCGGCAGCCGTTGTGGGGGATGGGCGTGACGTCGGTGATGGCGGATACCTCGAGGCCGGCGGCCTGGAGCGAGCGGATCGCCTGCTCGCGACCGGCGCCCGGCCCCTTCACATAGACCTCGACCTGGCGCATGCCGTGCTCCATCGCGCGGCGCGCGGCGCCCTCGGCGGAGAGGGCGGCGGCGTAGGGCGTGCTCTTGCGCGAGCCCTTGAAGCCGGCGACGCCGGCCGAGCCCCAGCTGATCACGGCGCCGGTCGGATCGGTGATCGTGATGATCGTGTTGTTGAAGGTCGCCTGGATATGAACGTGGCCCTGGGGCACGTTCTTCCGCTCGCGACGGCGCTGTTTGACGGCTTTCTTGCGCTCGGCCATGTGGTGTCAGTTACCTCGATGCCTGCCGGCCTACTTCTTCCGCCGCACGCCGACCGTCTTCTTCGGTCCGCGCCGCTGACGGGCGTTGGTCTTCGTTCGCTGGCCGCGCGCCGGCAGGTTGCGACGGTGGCGCATCCCCCGGTACGAGCCGATCTCGATGAGTCGCTTGATGTTGAGCGCGACCTCGCGGCGCAGGTCGCCCTCCACCTTGTAGCGGCGGTCGATCAGCTCGCGCAGCCGGTTGACCTGCTCCTCGGTGAGGTCGCGGACGCGTGTGTCCGGGTTGACGTTCGTCTGGGTCAGGATCTTCTGAGCCGTCGGCAACCCGATCCCGAAGATGTACGTGAGGGCGACCTCGACGCGCTTCTCGCGCGGGATGTCGACGCCGGCAATGCGTGCCATCGATTACCCCTGCCGCTGCTTGTGCTTCGGGTTGGTGCAGATGACCATCACGGTGCCGTGGCGACGGATGACCTTGCAGTTGTCGCAGCGGGCCTTGACGGAGGCTCTGACTTTCAACGGGATCCTCGACTCGTGTTGCAAGACCGGACGAACCGGTCACTTCGGTTTACTTCAGGCGGTACGTGATCCGACCGCGGGTGAGGTCGTATGGCGACAGCTCCACCCGGACGCGGTCTCCCGGCAGGATCCGGATGAAGTTCATCCGCAGCTTGCCGCTGATGTGGGCCAGGACCCGGTGGCCGTTCTCCAGCTCGACGGCGAACATCGTGTTCGGGAGCGGTTCGATGACCGTTCCCTCCACCTCGATCGCATCTCGCTTGGCCACAGGCGCTCTAGCTTCCCTTTCTCACGCTGAGTGTCGGTCCCGGCGGGGGACCGACACACGAACGCGTAGCGTATCAAACATGGCCGAACCCGGCAAATTCGTGCACGCCAACCTCGGGCGGATGGCTCGCGGAGCTTCGCCTCCGACCTCGGTGATCGAATGCCGATTTCGGGGTGGAGGTTGCCAGCCGCTCATACCGTGGTGAGAATCTCGGGGCCGTTGTCGGTGATGGCGATCGTGTGCTCGAAATGGGCCGCCAGCGAGCCGTCGCGGGTCACGACGGTCCAGCCATCGGGCTTGACCGCGACGTCGCCGCTGCCGAGGGTCAGCATCGGCTCGATCGCGAGGCAGATGCCAGGCGCAAGCTTCATGCCCTTGACGCCGGTCCGGTAGTTCGGGACCTGCGGCTCCTGGTGCATCTCCGTCCCGATCCCGTGACCGACGAACTGCCGGACGATCCCGTACCCATGCGGCGCGGCGACGTCCTCGATGGCGCCGGAGATGTCGCCGAGATTGGCGTTCGGAATCGCGGCGGCGATGCCGGCCATCATCGCCAGTCGGGTCGTGTCGATCAGCTCGACGATCTCGGCCGGCGGCTGGCCGACCACGAAGGTCCGCGCGCCGTCACCGTGCCAGCCGTCGTAGATCGCTCCGGCGTCGACCGACACGATCTGACCGTCGCGGATCTGGCGCTCGCCCGGGATCCCGTGGACGACCTCGTCGTCGATCGAGATGCAGAGGCTCGCCGGGAACGGGTTGCTTCGATGCCCGTATCCCTTGAACGACGGCACCGCCCCGGCCGAGCGGATATGGCGCTCGGCCAGGCGGTCGAGGTGGGCGGTCGAGATGCCTGGCCGCAGCTCGGATTCGACGAGGGCCAGGACCTCGGCCACGATCCGGCCGGCGGTCCGCATCTTCTCGATCTCGCGGCGGGACTTGCGGGTGACCATCGCTACGCCGAGACCTGGCCGGGCGCGACACCAAGCGCCCGGAGCATGCGGGCGCTCACGTCCGAGATCGGCTCGCGACCATCGACGGTCTGGAGGATGCCGAGCTTCCGGTAATGGTCGACCACCTCGAGCAGCGGCGGGATCTGTTCGCTCATCCGGGCCCGAACGGTCGTCTCGTTGTCGTCCGGCCGCTGGACGATGGGCGACCCGTCGATGTCGCAGATCTCGTCATTGAGCGGCGGATTCGAGGCGAGGTTGTAGACGTGGCCGTTGGCGGTGCAGATCCTGCGGTTTGCCATCCGTCGGATGAGGTCCTCGGTCGAGACGTCGATGAAGATCGTGCGATCGACCTGCCGACCCGCCTCAGCCAGGGCCCGGTCCAGCGCCTCGGCCTGCACGCGAGTCCGCGGGAACCCATCGAGGATCGCGCCGTTGCGCGCGTCCTGCTTCTCGAGCCGGTCGAGAAAGACGCGGACGATCGTCTCGTCCGGCACGAGCTGGCCGCGGCTCATGTAGCGATCGGCCTCACGGCCGAGTGGCGTCCCCGCGGCGACGGCGGCCCGGAGGAGGTCACCGGACGCCAGCACGGGCACGCCGAGGGCCTCCGCCAGCACCGGTGCCTGGGTCCCCTTCCCGGCGCCCGGAGCGCCGAGCAGGACGACGACGGTCATGAGGAACCGAGGTTCGGCCTCGTCCGCCGGGAGGCCGCCGCCCTGGCGGACGTCATCGGATGAACCCTTCGTAGTTGCGCATCAGGAGCTGCGCTTCGATCTGCTTCATCGTTTCGACGATCACGCTGACGACGATCAAGAGGCCGGTGCCGCCGAGGGCGATCCCCGACAGCGACGAAAAGAACAGGCCGAGGAGCGTCGGCAGCGTTGCGACGACGCCGAGGAAGAGGGCGCCCGCGATCGTGATCCGGGTGACGACCCTGGCGAGGTAGTCCGCGGTCGGGCGACCGGGCCGGATCCCCGGGATGAAGCCGCCGTTCTTGCGGAGCTGCTCGGCCGTGTCGTCGGGTTTGAAGGTGAATGCCGTATAGAAATAGGTGAAGCCAACGGTCAGGGTGAAATAGAGGACCACGTACGGGATCGTTTGCGGGTTGAAGAACCCGACGATGCCCTGGGCGATCGACTTGACCCAGCCGACCTCCGAGCCGGTGAAGTACGAGGCGATCTGTTGCGGGAACAGCAGGATGCTGATCGCGAAGATGATCGGGATGACACCGGCCTGGTTGACGCGAAGGGGCAGGAACGTCTGGCCACCCTGGTACATGCGCCTGCCCCGGACGCGACTCGCGTACTGGACGGGGATCCGTCGCTGGCCTTCCTGGATGTAGATGATCACCGCGACGGAGACGATCGCGATCAGCGCGAATCCGATGATCAGCGGCAGGTTCGGCGTCGACAGGAATCCACCGATGGCCGTGGGCGCGCGGCTGACGATGCCGGCAAAGATGATGAAGCTGATGCCGTTGCCGATCCCCTTCTCGGTGATCAGCTCGCCCAGCCACATCAGGGTCATCGAGCCCGCGGTCAGGGTCACGATCTGCGTGATCGTCGCGCCGTTCGAGAGATCGAAGCCGCTCGACAGGATGCCCTGCGAGTTCAGGAGCGCGAGGAACCCGTACGACTGGAGGAGCGCCATCGGCACGGCCAGGTAGCGGGTGTACTGGTTGATCTTGTTCCGGCCGTACTCGCCTTCGCGTGACAGGGCCTGGAGGGACGGGACCACGCCCGTCATCAGCTGCATGATGATCGAGGCGTTGATGTACGGGTTCACTCCCAACGCAACGACCGAGAAGCTCGAAAGGCCGCCGCCCGACAGCAGGTCGAGGACGCCGAACAGCGCGTTGTTCTGCAGGAACGACGCCAGCTGGGTCCGATCGACTCCGGGGACCGGCACGTGGGCGAGGAACCGGAAGACGATCAGGATCCCCAGGACGTACAGGAGGCGACGCCGGATGTCCGGCGCCCGGAAGGCGTTCAGGAGGGAGTCGAACACGGTCGGTTAGGCGCTTTCGTCCGGGGTAGCTTCGGTGGCGTCTTCAGCCTCGATGCTCGGCTCAGCTGTCCCTGCCTCGGCCTCGGCCGGGCTGCTCTCGGTCGACTCGGTCGCGGCGGTTGACTCGGTCGCGTCAGTTGGCTCGGTCGGGTCGGTTGACTCGGTTGATCCGGCGGTCTCGGTTGACCCGGCGGTCTCGGCGGTTTCGACGGCGGCGGCCTCGCTCGCGGGGGCCTGATCGGCGGCCACGGCGGCCGCCTTCGGTGCCCGCTTCTTGCTTTGGGCTGCTCCGGCCGGCGTCGCTGCTGCGGCCGCCTTCGCCGAGCTGGCGCTCGCGGCGTCGGCGGCAAGCTCCGTGGCGTCGGCCTCACGGGCGGCGCGCGCGTCGACCCGACGATCGGCCGCGGCCCGCCCAGCGGCGGTGCGTGGCACGCGGGCCGGCTTTGCGCCCGGCTCACCCACGCCGATCGCGGGCAGGCTCTCTGCGGGGACCTCGAGGATCGACACGGCCCCACCGGCCGCCTCGATCTTCTGCGTCGCCGACTTCGTGAAGGCGTCGGCGACCACGAACAGAGCGGTCGCGAGCTCGCCGTTGCCCAGGATCTTCAGCGGTTTCTTCACGTTGCGGACGAGGCCGACGGCCCGCAGGACATCGGCGTTGATCGTCATGGGCTCGCCCTTCTTCGGAGCGGTCCCGGCCGATGCGAACGCGCCGGCGTCGACCCTGGCGGAGATGTCGCCGACGTTGACGACCTCGTACTCGACCTTGAAGCGGTTCTTGAAGCCGCGGAGCTTCGGGATCCGCATGTGGAGCGGCGTCTGGCCCCCTTCGAACCACGGCGGGATCGAGCCGCCGGCCCGTGCCTTCTGGCCCTTCGTGCCGCGACCGGCCGTTTTGCCCTTGCCGGCGGCAATGCCGCGGCCGACCCGTGTCCGGGCCTTGTGGGAGCCCTCCGCGGGGCGGAGGTCGTGGAGCTTCATGCGTTCTCCTGGGAAACAGAATCCTCGGACCGATGGCTCGCGGGAGAATCGCCTCGGTCCTCGGAGGGCCGCGTGGCGGCACGTCCGGCCGGCTCCCGCTTGGGCGCAGCGTCGGAGACTTCGTCCACGCTGACGAGGAAGCGGACCTGGCGGACCATGCCGCGGGTCGCGGGGTTGTCGGGGATCTCGACCGTGTGCCCGATCCGCTTCAGCCCGAGGGCGCGGACTGTCGCCCGGTTCCGGGCGATGTGGCTGATCGTGCTCTTGATCTGGGTGACGCGAAGCTTATCGGCCATCGCCGGCCTCCGCCGCCACGGGCGCGGGCTGGCCCGAGATCCGGCTCACGAGGCGGACGCCGCGCCGCGCGCTGAGCTCCTCGGCCGAATGCAGGCTGCGGAGTGCCTCGATCGTGGCGCGGGTCACGTTGACCGGGTTCGTCGAGCCGAGTGTCTTGGCCAGGATGTCGCGGATGCCCGCCGACTCGACGACGGCACGCACGGCGCCGCCGGCGATCACGCCGGTACCCTGGGAGGCGGGCTTGAGCATCACCCGGGACGCAGAGAAGACCTGGCGGACCTCGTGCGGAATCGTCGTCCCGACCATCGGGATCTTGATCAGGTTCTTCTTCGCGTCCTCGACGCCCTTGCGGATCGCCTCGGGGACCTCGCCGGCCTTGCCGAGCCCGGCACCGACGTGGCCGGCGCCGTCGCCGACGACGACGATCGCGCTGAAGCTGAACCGCCGGCCGCCCTTGACGACCTTGGCGACGCGGTTGATCTGGACGACGCGCTCCTCGAGCGCGAGCTTGTTCGGGTCAATCCTGGCCACGGGTGCTCCTTCCGATCAGAAGTCGAGGCCGGCTTCACGGGCGGCATCGGCGAGCGACTTGATCCGCCCGTGGTACCGGAACCCGGCTCGATCGAAGACGACTTGCGCGACGCCGGCGGTCTTCGCCCGCTCGGCGACGAGGCGACCGATCACGGCCGCCTCCTCGGTCTTGGTCTGCTTGGAGCCACGGAGCTCCTTCTCGACGGACGAGGCGGCCGCCAACGTCCGCCCGGAGGCGTCGTCGATGACCTGCGCGTAGATGTGGGTGTTGCTGCGGAAGACTGCGAGACGGGGCCGCGACTCGGTCCCCTCCAGGCGGAGGCGGATCCGGTCGTGGCGCTTGCGTCGTGCGGCGCCGCGGCTGGTGACCTGCGTCATGCTCGTTCCTTCATCGCGTTACTTCTTGCCGCCGATCTTGCCGGCCTTGCCGGCCTTCCGGCGGATCTGCTCGCCGGCATACCGGACGCCCTTGCCCTTGTAGGGCTCGGGCTTGCGGGTCGACCGGACGCGCGCGGCGATCTGGCCGACGAGCTCCTTGTCGATCCCGATGACCGCGAGGCGCGTCGGGTTCTCGACCTCGAACGTGATCCCGCTCGGCGGCTCGATCTCGATCGGGTGGCTGTAGCCCAGGTTGAGCTGGAGCTTCTCGCCGACCTTCGTGGCGCGATAGCCGACGCCCGTGATCTCGAGGCCCTTGCGGTAGCCGTCGGTGACGCCGACGACCATGTTGTTGACCAGCGTCCGGGTGAGGCCGTGGAGCTGCCTGTGGGTCTTCTGCTCCGTCGGCCGGGTGATGACGAGGTTGTCCTCCTCGCGGCTGACGGTCATGTCGGGATGGAGCTCGCGAGTCAGGGTGCCCTTGGGGCCCTTGACCGTGAGCCGCCGGCCCTCGATCGTCACGTCGACGGTGGAGGGAACGGCGATGGGGAGGCGACCGATCCGGGACATGTCGTTCCGCCTACCAGACGAACGCGAGGACTTCGCCGCCGAGCTCGGCCTTGCGAGCCTGCGCGCCGGTCATGATCCCCTGGCTCGTGCTGACGATGACGATGCCGAGGCCGCCGAGCACGCGCGGGATGTCGGTCTTGCGGGCGTAGACCCGCAGGCCGGGCTTGCTGATCCGCTTGAGCCCGGACACGACCGGCACCTTGCCGTCGACGTACTTGAGGGTCAGCTTCAGGACGATCGTCGGACCGTCCTGCTCCTCGTGGACGTCGGCGATGAAGCCCTCGTCCCTGAGGATCCGGGCGATCTCTCGCTTCGTCCGCGACGCGGGCACGACGACCTCGGTGTGGCGCGCCCGGGAGGCGTTCCGCACGCGAGTCAGCATGTCGGCGATCGGGTCGGAGATGTTCATCGGGTTCCTACCAGCTCGACTTCGTGACGCCCGGCAGCTCGCCCCGGAGGGCACGCTCCCGGAAGCAGATCCGGCACAGGGCGAATTGACGCATGTAGGCGCGCGAGCGCCCGCACACGAAGCAGCGGCTGTAGCCCCGCACCTTGAACTTCGGCACGCGGCCCGCCTTGGCGATCAATGACTTCTTGGCCATGGTCTCCTCCCCGCCCTACGAGGCGAAGGGCATGCCGAGGAGCTCGAGCAGGCGCTTCGATTCCTCGTCGGACTTCGCCGTCGTCACGATGCTGATCTCCAGCCCGCGGAGACGGTCCACCTTGTCGTATTCGATCTCGGGGAACGCGAGCTGCTCGCGAAACCCGAGGGAGTAGTTGCCGCGCCCGTCGAACGACTTGCCGGGCACGCCGCGGAAGTCGCGGATGCGAGGCAGGGCGAGGGTCGTCAGGCGATCGAGGAAGTCCCACATCCGCTCACCGCGGAGGGTCACCTTGGCCCCGATCGTGTTGCCCGTCCGCAAGCGGAACTGGGCGATCGATCGCTTGGCCTTCGTCACGATCGGCTTCTGGCCCGTGATCGTCGTCAGGTCGCCGATCGCCGCGTCGAGCGCTTTGGCATTGGTCAGGGCCTCGCCCAGACCGATGTTGACGACGACCTTGCTGACCTTCGGGACCTGCATCGGGTTGCGGTACTCGAACTGCTTCTGGAGCGCCGGCACGACGTCGGCCGCGTAGCGCTCGTGCAGGCGGCTGGTCACGACCGCACCTCCAGCTGCTCGCCGCAGTGGCGGCAGACCCGGACGCGGCGGCCGTTGTCGAGGGTCTTGTGGGCGATCCGGGTCGGCTTGTCGCAGTGGTTGCAGACGAGCATGACCTTGCCGACCGACAGCGGCTGGGCGAGATCGAGGATCCCGCCCTGCTGGACTTTCGGCACGCGATCGTTCGTGTTGGTGCTCTGGCGCGGCTTCGTGTGCCGCTTGGCGATGTTGATCCCCTCGACGACGACAGCGGTCGTGGCAAGCGGTGACATCGCCTTCCAGACGCTGCCGTACTTGGTCCGGGTCTTCTTCTCGCCCTGCTGGTCGCGGACGACCCGTTCGACCGTGCCGCGCTTGCCGGCATCCTTGCCGGTCAGGACGACGACGGTGTCGCCGCGGCGGATCTCGGGGACCTTGGTGATCCGGCGCTGGATTCGCTGGGCCATCACAGCACCTCCGGCGCGAGGGACACGATCTTCATGTAGTTGCGGTCCCGCAGCTCGCGGGCAACCGGTCCGAAGATCCGGGTCCCGCGGGGATTGCCCTGGTTGTTGATCAACACGGCGGCGTTCTCGTCGAATCGGATGTAGCTGCCATCGGCCCGGCCGTATTCCTTGGCCGTCCGGACGACGACGGCTCGGACCACGTCGCCCTTCTTCACGGCGGCGTTCGGGATGGCCTGCTTGACGCTGGCGATGATCACGTCACCCACGCCGGCCGACGTCTTCAGCGAGCGGCCCATGACCCGGATGCACTGGATCGAGCGGGCGCCCGTGTTGTCGGCGACGCGGAGGCGTGACTGGGGCTGGATCACACGGCCTCCTCGGCGCTTGGCGCCTCGGGGGCCGATGCGTCGGCATCGGCATCAGCAGCGGGCGCCGTGCCCGCGTCGGCCTGCGCCTCGTCCTGGTCGGCCGAGCGGCGACCCGGATGGGCGGCGGAGTGGATCGCCTCCGACGTCTCGGCCTCGTCGGCCACGATGTCGGCAGGGCTGCCGTGCTCGCCGGCTCGCGCGACGACCCTGACGAGCCGCCACCGCTTCGTCGCCGAGAGCGGCCGCGACTCCTCGATCACGACTGTGTCGCCCGTTCGGGCGTCGTTGTCCTCGTCGTGGGCCTTGAACTTCGTCGTCAATCGAATGACGCGCTTGTAAAGCGGATGGCGCGCCAGGCGCTCGACGGACACGACGATCGTCTTGTCCATCTTGTCGCTGACGACGCGGCCCGTCTTGGTCTTCCGCTGGCTCTGCACCTGGGGGGTTGCTCCTGTCATCGCGTGATCTCCCTCAGGCCGTCTGGCCGAGCTTGCGCTCGCGCTGGACGGTCAGGATCCGCGCGATCGTTCGTCGCGTCTGCGGGATCGTGCTGTAGTCCTTGAGCTGTCGGGTCGAGAGGGCGAACCGGGCCTGCCAGAGGTCCTGCTTCGCCTCGCGAAGGGCCGCCTCGAGCTCGGTGTCGGAGAGCTCGCGGACCTTAACGATGTCCATCGCTCGCCTCCTTCACGTTGTCGCGGACGACGACCCGCGTCTGGACGGGCAGCTTGTGGCTGGCGAGGCGCATCGCCTCGACGGCCGACTCGTGATCGACTCCGGCCATCTCGAACAGGATCCGGCCGGGCCGGACGACAGCGACCCAGTGGTCGGGCGCGCCCTTGCCCGAGCCCATCCGGGTCTCAGCCGGCTTCTTCGTCGCGGGCTTGTCGGGGAAGATCCGGATCCAGATCTTGCCGCCGCGCTTGACCGAGCGGGTCATCGCGCGCCGGGCGGCCTCGATCTGCCGGCTCGTGATCCAGGCCGGCTCGAGGGTGGACAGGCCGTAGTCGCCGAAGGCGACCGTGTGACCGCCCTTGGCCATGCCCGACATCCGACCGCGCATCACCTTGCGGTGCTTGACCCGCTTCGGCATCAGCATCGGTCAGCCCCCCTGCCCGGCGATCGCCGCGGCCTGGGCCTCGTTCGGCAACGTCCGCTCGGGGATGATGTCGCCGCGATAGATCCAGACCTTGACGCCGATCCGGCCATAAGTCGTGTGGGCGTGGATCTGGCCGTAGCTGATGTCCGCCCGGAGCGTCCCGAGAGGGATGCGGCCCTCTCGATCCCACTCGCGGCGACCCATCTCCGAGCCGCCGAGGCGGCCCGCGACGGCGATCCGGACGCCCTTTGCGCCGGCCTTCATCGAGCGCTGGATCGCCTGCTTCATCGCCTTCTTGAAGGCGATGCGGCGCGACAGCTGGCCGGCGATGTTCATCGCCACGAGATGGGCGTCGAGCTCCGGCTGGCGGATCTCCTTGATCTCCAGCTTGACCCGCCGCTTCGTGAGCCCGCCGATCTGCTGGCGGAGCACCTCGACGTTCGCGCCACCCTTGCCGATGACGATCCCCGGCTTCGCCGTGTGGATCGTGACCGTCACGTGGTTGATGCCGCGCTCGATCTCGACCCCCGACACGCTCGCGTTGGCGAGCCGCCGGTCGACGAGCTGGCGGATACCGATGTCCTCCTTGAGGAGGGCGGTGTATTCCTTGTCCGCGTACCACTTCGCGGTCCAGGTGCGCGAGACACCCAGGCGGAAGCCGTACGGATGGACTTTTCTGCCCATATCAGGCCTCCCGGTCCGCGACGACGATCGTGATGTGAGTCATGGGCTTGTGGATCGGGAACGCCCGACCCTGGGCCCGCGGCCGCCAGCGCTTGATCGTCGGCCCCTCGTTGGCGTGAGCCTCGGCGACGAACAGGTCCCCGGCGGACAGGTTGTGGTTGTTCTCGGCGTTGGCCGTGGCGCTCTTCAGCACGGCCAGGACGTCGTGGGCGGCGTGCTGCGGCATGAACCGGAGCATGGACGCGGCCTCCTCGACCGGTCGGCCCTTGATCGCCGCGACGACGAGATTGGCTTTGCGGGTCGAGCCGCGGAGGTACTTGGCGGTGGCGGAAACGCGCACGGGGTCCTCGGCTCCTACTTCAACGCGGTCGAGCGCTCGGTGTGCTTGCCGTGCCCGCGGTAGGTGCGGGTATGGGCGAACTCGCCGAGGCGGTGGCCGACCATGTTCTCGGTCACGTAGACCGGGACGTGCTTCTTGCCGTTGTGAACGGCGATCGTGTGGCCGATGAACGTCGGAAAGATGACCGACGCCCGCGACCAGGTCTTGACGACCTTCTTCTCGTTGCGCTTGTTCATCTCCTCGATCCGCCCCTGGAGGCGAAGCTCGATGAACGGGCCCTTCTTGACAGAACGGGACATGTCTTCCTACCTCCCCGCTACGACTTGCGGTGACGCGAGCGGACGATGAGGCGCCCGGTGGTCTTGGCCCGCCGGGTGCGATAGCCCATCGCGGGCTTGCCCCACGGGGTCTTGGGCGGCATCCCCGTCGGGGACTTGCCCTCGCCACCGCCATGTGGATGGTCGCGGGGGTTCATGACGACGCCGCGGACTTCCGGTCGCTGGCCCAGGTGACGGGCCCGGCCGGCCTTGCCGAGGTTCTGGTTCTCGTGGTCGAGGTTGCTGACCTGGCCGACGGTGGCCATGCAGCGGAGCGGCACGCGACGCATCTCGCCCGACGGCAGGCGGACCGTGGCGTAGTCGCCCTCCTTGGCGAGGAGCTGGGCCGCGGTGCCGGCGGACCGGACGATCTGGCCGCCCTTGCCCGGGACGAGCTCGATGTTGTGGATCGTGGTGCCCAGCGGGATGTTCGCGAGCGGCAGGGCGTTCCCGACCCGCGCCTCGGCATCGGGACCGGCGACGATCACGTCGCCGACCTTCAGGCCATGGGGCAGGAGCATGTAGCGCTTCTCGCCGTCGCGGTAGAAGAGGAGGCCGATCCGGGCGGACCGGTTCGGGTCGTATTCGATCGTCGCCAACCGTGCCGGGATGCCCAGCTTGTCGCGCTTGAAGTCGATCCGGCGGTAGTGCTGCTTCTCGCCTCCGCCGCGGTGGCGGACGGTCAGCCGGCCGGCGTTGTTCCGGCCCGAGCCACGGGTCTGCGACTCGAGGAGGGGCTTGTATGGCTGGTCGGTCGTGATCTCCTCGAAGGTCGACCGGGTCATCTGCCGGAGACCCGGCGAGGTGGCCTTGTAGCTGCGGAGCGGCATCGTCAGACCCCCTCGAAGAAGTCGATCTTCTGGCCGGGGGCCAGGGTGACGATGGCCTTGCGCCAGGGGGTCGTGAAGCCGAGGATCCGGCCGCGTCGGGTGCCGCGGCGCTTCTCCTTGGCCTTCGTCGTCAGGACGTTGACGCTGACGACCGTGACCTTCTCACTGGCGTAGAGCTCCTCGATCGCCGCCTTGATCTGGATCTTGTTGGCATCGCGGTGAACCGCGAACGTGTACTTGTTGCCGGCCTTCGCGTCGCGATCGCCCAGGGTCGAGACGTCGATCGACTTCTCGCTGATGACGGGTCGGAGGACGATATCGGCGGCGGTCAGTGTGCTCATGCGTACACCTCCTCCATCCGGGCCAGCGCCGGCTGCTCGATCAGGACGATGTCGGCCTTGATGAGGTCGACGACGTTGAGCGAGTCGGCAAGGATGACCTCGACCGTCGGCAGGTTGCGTGCCGACAGCTCGAGCTTCTCGTCGCGGCCCGGCGCCACGACGAGGATCCGACCGTGGGCCTCGAGGGCGCTCAGGACGCCGGCGAGATCGCGGGTCTTGATCGCGTCGATGCCGAATGCGTCGATGACCTTGATCGCCGAATCGCCGAGCTTGGCCGTCAGGGCCCCGCGCAGCGCCAGGCGCTTCATCTTGCGGGGCAGGCGCTGCTCGTAGCTCCGCGGATGCGGGCCGAACACGGCGCCACCGCCCCGGTAGTGGGGAGCGGACTTCGAGCCCTGGCGGGCGCGGCCCGTGCCCTTCTGGCGATAGGGCTTCGCCCCACCGCCGCGCACCTCGCCGCGGGTCTTCGTGTCGTGGGTGCCCGTCCGCCGGCCGGCGAGCTGGGCGGTCACGACCTGGTGGAGGACGGCCGCGTTCACGGGCGCGGCGAACAGCGCATCGGCCAGCTCGACGCTGCCGACGTTCTTGCCGCTGCGGTCGTAGAGGGTGGTCTGCGGCATCGTCAGGCCTTCTTCACGAGGATGAGCGAGCCGCGCGCCCCGGGCAGCGATCCCTTCACGAGGAGGAGATTGCGGTCGGTGTCAGCACGGACGACCCGCAGCTTCTTGATCGTGGCCGTGGTATCGCCCATGTGGCCGGCCATCCGGAGACCCTTGTAGACGCGCCCCGGGGTCGTGCCGGGACCGATCGAGCCCGGCTCGCGATGGTGATCGGAGCCGTGCGTCTTGGGCCCGCGGTGGAAGTTGTGGCGCTTGATCTGGCCGGCGAAGCCCTTGCCCTTGGACACGCCCGTCACGTCGACGAAGTCGCCCTCGCTGAACAGGTCGCCGATGGCGACGGTTTGGCCAAGCTCGAAGTCGTCGACGCTGTCCACCCGGAACTCGCGGATCGTCGCCAGGCGCTGGGCAGCCTTGGGCAGGTCCTTGAGCTGACCGGCCTCGGGCTTCGTCAGCTTCTTCGCCTCGTGCGTGCCGAGCTGGACAGCGGTGTAACCGTCGCGGTCGTCGGTCCGGAGACGCGTCACGGTATTCGGTTCGATCGCCAGGACGCTGACGGCCACCATCGTGCCGTCGCCCTGGAAGACCTGTGTCACGCCGACCTTCCGGCCGATGAGTCCGATACTCATTGGTTCGCCAATCACATCTTGATTTCGATGTCGACGCCCGCGGCCAGCGAGAGTCGCATCAGTGCGTCGACCGTCTTCGAGCTCGGGTCCAGGATGTCGACGAGCCGCTTGTGGGTGCGGATCTCGAACTGCTCCCGGCTGTCCTTGTCGATGAAGGGCGAGCGGAGGACGGTGAACTTCTCGATCCGGGTGGGCAGCGGCACGGGCCCGACGACGTCGGCTCCCGTGCGCTGGGCCGTCTCGACGATCTGGGCCGCCGACTGATCGAGCAGCCGGTGGTCGTACGCCTTGAGCCGGATCCGGATCCGCTGCTTGGCCATCTCGTTACTCGACGATGCTGACGATGGCGCCGGCGCCGACGGTCCGGCCACCCTCGCGGATCGCGAAGCGCTGGCCGATCTCGAGGGCGATCGGGGTGATCAGCTCGACGCTCATCTCGACGTTGTCGCCGGGCATGATCATCTCGGCCCCGTCGGGCAGGCCGATCGCCCCGGTGACGTCGGTCGTCCGGAGGTAGAACTGGGGCCGGTAGCCGTTGTAGAACGGGGTGTGCCGGCCGCCCTCCTCCTTGGTCAGGACGTAGACCTGCGCGGTGAACTTCGTGTGGGGCTTGACCGAGCCCGCCTTGGCGAGGACCTGGCCGCGCTCGATCTCCTCCCGCTCGATGCCCCGGATCAGGCAGCCGACGTTGTCCCCGGCGCGGCCCTCGTCGAGGAGCTTCTTGAACATCTCGACGCCGGTGATCACGACCTTTCTTGTCGCCTTGACCCCGATCAGCTCGACCTCGTCGCCGACCTTGACGATGCCCCGCTCGATGCGCCCCGTCGCGACCGTCCCCCGGCCCTTGATCCCGAAGACGTCCTCGACCGGCATCAGGAACGGCTTGTCGATCGCCCGCTCCGGGGTCGGGATGTAGGAGTCGACCGCGTCCATCAGCTCCTGGATCGGCTTGTACGCCTCGTTGGCCGGATCGTCGGGCGCCTCGAGGGCCTTCAGGGCGCTGCCCCGGATGACCGGCAGGTCGTCGCCCGGGAACTGGTACTTGGTGAGGAGCTCGCGGACCTCGAGCTCGACGAGGTCGAGGAGCTCGGGGTCGTCGACCATGTCGACCTTGTTGAGGAAGACGACGATGTACGGGACCTCGACCTGGCGGGCGAGGAGGATGTGCTCGCGGGTCTGGGGCATCGGCCCGTCGGTCGCGGCGACGACGAGGATCGCCCCGTCCATCTGGGCGGCGCCGGTGATCATGTTCTTGATGTAGTCGGCGTGGCCCGGGCAGTCGACGTGGGCGTAGTGGCGGTTGTCGGTCTCGTACTCGACGTGGGCGATCGCGATCGTGATCCCCCGCTCCCGCTCCTCGGGCGCGTTGTCGATCGAGTCGAAGGCGCGGTACTCCGCCTCGCCCTTCAGCGACAGGTACTTCGTGATCGCCGCCGTCAGGCTCGTCTTGCCATGGTCGATGTGGCCGATCGTGCCGATATTGACGTGCGGCTTGCTGCGCTCGAACTTCTTCTTGGCCACGAGACCGTTCTCACTCCATTTCAGGCGCGGCTACGCCGCAGGTACGACGCCGAGGGCGGGGGTGGAGCCCACAATCGGACTTGAACCGATGACCTCTTCCTTACCAAGGAAGTGCTCTGCCAGCTGAGCTATGTGGGCCCGAGTCCTGTCGTGGGATCAGTGGTGGGCAGGGAGGGAATCGAACCCCCACAGTCGAAGACGGCTGATCTACAGTCAGCGGAGCTCACCACCTGCTCAACCTACCCACTGAGAGCGACGGGCCGAGACTGCGGCCCCGTGGTGAACCCATCGCCCGATCATCTGCACTTGGAGCCGACGACGGGACTCGAACCCGGAACCTGCGGTTTACAAAACCGCTGCTCTACCAATTGAGCTACGTCGGCGCGGCGCAGGGTCAGACCGCAGGTGGACCCCATGGCGCCGGGAGATGATACGGTCGGACCGTCGGACCGGTCAAGCGAGGGGCCCGGGGTCGACGAGCGGCCGCGATCTCCCTCTGATCAGGCCGGATCCGGGCCGCCGGGCAGGAGCTCGTCGGGCTCCGGGGTGTCGTTGACAGCCTCCGCTGGAGCCGGCGTCGCCTTCGCCGCGCCTCGGGCGGACCTCGCTGCGGGCTTAGCGGGCTTACCGGTAGGTTTGGCGAGCTTCGCCGCGGCGCTTCCCCGCTTCGGCGCGATGCTCGCTTGCCTGGGCAAGGTGCTCGCCCGCTTCGGCGCGACCGGCTCCGCCGCGCCGGGTGCCGCCCGTCGGGTCTTCGGCTTGCGTGGCAGGGGCTCAGGCTCGGGTTCGCCCTCGGCCGCGTCAGGGTCCGGCGCGCGCTCAGTGGATGCGGCCTTTTGCCTTGTTCGAGCCTTCGGCTTCGGTGCGGGCGCCGCAGGCGCGGTGCTCCTGCGCCGGCCGACTGGCTCGACTGTCTCCGTCGTCGCGGATGCGTCCCCCACGGCATCACTCGCGTCGGGTGCCCCGACGCTCTGGCCGCGTGCCGCCCGGCTGCGGCCCGGCCGGGACGATCCGTCGGTCGCATTGGCGGGGTCATTGCGCACGGGCCAGGCGTCGGCCCCGACCGGTCGCGCAGGCTGATCGCCGGAACCGGTCGGGTCGCGCTGGGCGACGGCGGCGTAGAGGAGGATCGATCCAGCCACGGCGGCGTTCAGCGACCCGATCGCGCCGCGCATCGGGATCCGGACGGCGACGTCGCTACGCCGTCGCATCGCGGGTGACAGGCCCTGCCCCTCGCTGCCGATGACGATCGCGAGCGGGCCCCGAAGATCGGCCTGGGCGGCCGTGAGCGGCGCGTCGGCTTCGGCGGCGGCGATCCGCAGGCCGCGAACACGGAGGTCCGACATCGCACCCGGGAGGTCGTCGACGGGGCAGAGCAACAGGTGCTCCACCGCCCCGGCGGATGCCTTGATCGCTGCCGGGCTCAGCGGCGCCTGGCGGTGGGTTGGGAAGAGCACACCGTGGACGCCGGCCGCCTCGGCCGTTCGAAGGAGGGTGCCGACGTTCTGGGGGTCTTCGAGCGAGTCGAGCACGAGTACGAAGGGCGGCTCGCCGCGCTCCACCGCCCGCGCAAGGACATCGTCGATGCCCGCGTAGACCCGCGGCTCGACGGCGAGCGCGATCCCCTGGTGCCCGTCGAAGCCCGCGAGCGCGGTCAGCGTTCCGCCTTCGACTTCGACGACCGGTATCCGGAGGCTGGTCGCGTGCAGGACGAGCCGCTCCAGCGCCTGACGCCGCTGCGGCACCACGAGCAGCCGATGGGCCGGTCGACGTGCGACGAACGCCTCTTCGACCGGGCGCCGGCCGGCGACTAGCTCCTCGTCGTTTGCCAGGAGATCGGGCGGTGGGACTGCGGGCCGGAAGCCCTGATCGGAGTGGGGCCGGTTGGACCACGGACGGTCCTGCGCCGGCCTGCCAGATCCGGGTCGGCTCGACCCGAAGCGCTCCGGGCCCGGGCGATCGAATCCTTCTCGGGGCGGCCGGTCGAATCCTCCTCGGGGCCGCGGGCCAGAAGGGCGCGGCCGGGGCGGGTATCCACCGCCGCCACGCGGCCCGGGCGGACCGCCGCGGAACGACGGGCTCGGTCGCGGCTGGTACCCGCCTCGGTCGCTGCCCGGACCGCGGTCGCGCTGCTGCCACGGGGGACGCGATCCGCCTCCGGTCGGGCGGTCGCCCCCGGGACCGTCGCCGGGTCCGTGGGATGGGAAGTCTTCGCCACGCTCGAACCGGCGTGGACCGCCGGGCGGTGGACCACCGGACCGTCCCCCTGACGGCCGGGCCCACGGTCGGCCGCCACCAGAGCCGCCGGAGCGGCCGGAGCCGCCGAATCCACCGGGGCCACCCTTTCCGCGTTGTGGTCCGCGGCCGGGACCGCCCGACCCGCCCGGGCCACGGCTCGGCGACCACGGACGATCGGGGGGTCGGTCCGATCCGTCCGGATCCCGTCCCTGATCGGCGGGCCGGCCGAACCCGAACCCGCGACGCGACCCCGCATCCGCGCCACCCCGGGGCCCCGCGGGGTTGAACGGACCCGGCGCCCGTCCGCCGGACGGGCGTCCACCGGCCGGCCGGCCGGGACCAGGACGCCGCCCCGCCCCAGCGTCGCGCTTCGGACGCCGGTTCGCATCGTCGGGGCGCGGACGGTCAGCCACGTGCCGTCTCGAGCTGGCGGCGCCAGCGCTGGCCGTCGCGCGTGTCCTCGACGGCGATGCCTCGCTCGGCGAGCTGGTCCCGCAGGCGATCCGACGCGGCCCAGTCGCGATTCGCGCGGGCGGTCGCCCGCTCGTCGAGCAGCTGCTTCGTCGCCGCATCGAGGTCGTCGGCCGGATCGGGCAGGACACCGAGCACCTGGTCCATCGAGTGAAGGCGATCCAGGGCGGCACTGGCGTCGGCCGTCGACAGGGAACGGCCGTCGATCCGGCGGTTCAGATCCCGAACGAGGTCGAAGAGGACGGCGAGGGCCGCCGAGACGTTGAGGTCGTCGTCGAGCGCACCCGCGAAGGCACGGTCGGCGGCGGCCAGGGCGTCAGGTAGCGTGTCGTCGTCCGGGCCGTCCTCGTGATAGGCGGTCAGGGCGGCAATGAGCGCGTCCAGTCGATCGATCGCTGCGGTCGCCGCCGCCTGTGATTCGGCGCTGTAGCTCAGGGTCGCGCGGTAATGGACCGCGATCAGGGCGTACCGCAGGGCCCGCGCCGAGACGCCGTTCTCGAGCACATCCGCCACGCGGGCGATGTTGCCGGTCGACTTCGCCATCTTCGCGCCGCTCGCCTGGAGGTGGGCGCAATGGAGCCAGGTCCGGACGAACGGCTGGCCGGTCGCCGCCTCGCTCTGGGCGATCTCGTCCTCATGATGCGGGAAGATCAGGTCGACGCCGCCCGTGTGGATGTCGAAGGATGGCCCCAGATGGCGCATCGACATCGCCGAGCACTCGATGTGCCAGCCGGGACGGCCCGGCCCGATCGCGGTGTCCCAGGTTGGTTCGCCGGGCTTCGGGGCCTTCCAGAGGGCGAAGTCGCGGACGTCGTCCTTGGCGTACTCGTCGGACTCGACGCGCTCGCCGATCCGCATCTGCTCCGGGTCGAGGCGGGCGAGCCGGCCGTACGTCGGCCACGATGCGATCCGGAAGAAGATCGAGCCGTCGTCGGTCCGATAGGCATGCTCGCGCGCGAGGAGCGTCTCGATCAGGGCCACGATGTCGTCGATGTGTGCCGTCGCCCGGGGCAGGACGTCGGGGCGGGTCATCCGGAGGGTCTCCGCATCGGCCAGGAACCCCTCCGACCAGCGGTCCGCGAGCTCGGCCGTCCCGATCCCGGCCGCGGCCGCGCCCTTGATGATCTTGTCGTCGATGTCCGTGATGTTCATGACCCACGTCACCCGCAGGCCGCTCCGACGGAGGTGGCGGACGAGGACGTCGGCGTAGAGGAAGCTCCGGAAGTTCCCGACGTGCACGGGTCCGTAGACGGTCGGGCCGCAGCTGTACATCCGGACGTGGCCCGCCTCGAGCGGCTCGAGCGGCCGCGTCTCGCCCGTCAACGTGTCGTGGAGGCGGATCATCGCGTTCGCACGAGCGTCGCGACGGCCCGAGCAGAGATCCCGCGGCCGGCACCTTCCATCCCGAAGAGGTTGCCGGTCGACGCCTTGACGTTGACACGGTCCGGATCCACCGAGAGGACCTCGGCGATGCGGGCACGGATCTGGTCGAGTCGCTCCGCGAGGCGTGGCCGAGCGGCGACGATCGTCACGTCGACGTGGCCGACGTCGAAGCCGGCCGTCCTGGCCCGCGTCATGACCTCCACGAGCAGCTCGCCGCTGTCGATGCCGCGCGGAGTCCGTCCGTCGGCCGGGAACAGGCGCCCGAGATCCCCAAGACCTGCGGCGCCCAGGAGGGCGTCCGCCACGGCGTGCAGCACGACATCGCCATCGGAATGGCCCGACAGCCGGGGCGCTCCTGCGATCTCGACACCGCCGAGCGCAAGCGGCGCGCCCGGGCCGAAGGGATGCGAATCGTCGCCGAAGCCAACCTTGGGGCGATCGGCGCCAAGGACCGACGCGGCCCGCGCGCGATCGGCCGGCAGGGTCACCTTGATGTTGTCGATCTGTCCGGGCACCACACGAACGGGAATCGTACACGCCTCGAGGAGGGCGGCCTCGTCGGTGAATGTCGTCGGGCCACCGGGCGGGAACCGTGCATAGGCTGCCCTGAGGATCCCGAGCTTGACGCCCTGCGGTGTCTGGGCGAACCCGAGCCCGGCCCGCTCGACGGTCCCGCCGATGTAGTCGCCGTCGACCCGCTTCAACGTCTCGACGGCGGGCATCACCGGGATGGCCGCGCCGTGCACAGCCGTGGCCTCGATGACCCGAATGATCGGGACGGTCCCGATCGCGGGTCGGGCGCCGTCGTGGACGAGGATGATGCGGTCATCGGTGGCGCCGCTCCCGTCGATCTCGGCGACCCCGGCGGCCACCGACTCCTGCCGTCGATCGCCGCCGGCGACGACCACGGAGCGCGACGGCATCCACGGCACCCCGCGCAGCTCCTCGACGCGGCCCGGCGGGACCACGACGACGATGCGATCGATCGGGCGGAGTCTGGCGAAGGCATCGAGGGTCCATGCGAGGAGCGGTCGACCGGCGATCGGCTCCGTGATCTTGTCGATCCCGTGCATCCTCGTCGATGCGCCCGCGGCAACCACGACGACGTCGGCGGTCGGCGTCGGCAAGTCGTCCCGCTGAGCTTTGCTCAATCGAGCCGCGGCTGGGCGAAGATCATCCTCCCCGCGACTGTCTGGAGGACCCGGGTGACCGCGACGTCGAGATCCTTGTCGATGTAGCGAACGCCGCCTTCGACGACGATCATCGTGCCGTCGTCGAGGAAGCCGACGCCCTGACCGGGCTCTTTCCCTTCCTGGATCACGCGGACGCGCAGCTCCTCGCCGGGAAGCACCGCCGGCTTGACCGCGTTGGCAAGCGAGTTGATGTTGAGGACGCGAACCCCCTGGAGCTCGGCGACGCGGTTCAGGTTGAAGTCATTCGTGAGGATCGCCTTGCTCCGGACACGCGCCAGGGCGACGAGCTTCGCGTCGACCTCGGTGACCTCCGGGACGTCCTCGTCGAGGATCTCGACCGGCGTCGTCGATTCCTTCTGCATCCGGTTGAGGATCTCCAGCCCCCGCCGGCCGCGGTTCCGCCGGAGCGTGTCGGAGCTGTCGGCGATGTGCTGCAGCTCGTCGAGCACGAACTTCGGGACGACGAGCGTGCCGTAGATGAAGCCCGATTCGACGATCTCGGCGATGCGCCCGTCGATGATCGCGCTCGTGTCGACGACGATGTGGGGGTCGCCGGCAGCCGGCGCGTGCGCGTCCGGTGCGGGGCGACGGACGATGCCGATCGCCTCGGCGGCGAGGAGCAGGTCCTCGCGCTTGGCGACGGTCAGCCCGAGCATCCCGAGACCCAGGAACAGCGACACGCCGAGCGGCAGCCACGTCCCGAGCGGGGCCGGGAACGCGGCAAGGGGCAGGCCGAGCAAGAGGCCCATCAGCAGGCCGATCAGCAGGCCGACGACGGCCGTCACGAACTCGGCCGTCGAGAGGTGCTCGATCTGGCGGATCAGCCAGCCGGCCGGCACCACCGTCAGGTAAGGCAGGATCGCGAACCCGACCACGACCCAGGCGACGACCCAGGCCGCGAGCAACCAGCCGCCGGCGGGCGACTCGGTGAAGGCAGGCGCCGAGGCAGCTAGTGCGAGCCCGACGAGGCCACCCAGGGCCGCGCCCAGCAGGCGGATGTTGCGGATCACGTTTCCCTCGCGTCGTCCCCGACTCGGCGATGTCGCGGCGCGCCGTCGGTCTCGCTGAGGACGACGTACCTTAGCATCGCGCCGGACCCGTCGCCACGGGTCGATCGAGCTCGGATCCCTCGGCGAGCGTGTCGGCCGCACGCCGCGGTCCCGCGGCGAAGCCGACATCGATCGCCTCTCGCAGGCTTCCGACGGCCACGATCTCGAGACCCGGCACGCCCGTCACGGAGCCGGATCGCGACGGTCGCGGCACGATCGCCCGGTCGAAGCCCAGCCGGGCGGCCTCGCGCAGGCGCCGCTCGAGCCCGCTGACCGATCGCAGCTCACCGAGCAGGCCGACCTCGCCGATCGCCACCGTCCCCGGCCGGATCGGCCGATCGCGGAGGGACGACGCCAGGGCCAGGGCGAGCGGCAGGTCGAGGGCGGGCTCGTCGACCGAGAGCCCGCCGGCCAGGTTGACGTAGATGTCGTGGCTCGCGAGGCCGATCCCCGCTCGACGCGCGAGAACCGCAACAAGGAGAGCAACGCGGTTCACGTCCACGCCCGACGCGGTTCGACGCGGTGTCCCGCCGGGGCCCGGTGCCACGAGGGCCTGGACCTCCACGAGCAGCGGTCGGGACCCCTCGAGAGTCGGGGCGATGACGCTGCCCGGCGCCGGCCCGTCATGCTCCGCGAGGAACGCCCGCGCCGGGTCGGCCACCTCGGCGAGGCCGTGCTCGCCCATCTCGAAGACCCCGACCTCCTCGGTCGAGCCGAACCGGTTCTTCGAGGCGCGCAGGAGCCGGATCGCGGCGTAGCGCTCGCCCTCCAGGGTCAGGACCGCGTCAACGAGATGCTCGAGCGTCTTCGGCCCAGCGATCGAGCCGTCCTTCGTGACGTGCCCGACGAGCACGACGGCGATCCCCTCGGGCTTGGCTAGCTCCATCAGGCGAAGGGCGGCCCCGCGAACCTGGCCGACGCTCCCGGCCGGCCCATCGAGATCGTCGACCGTCGCCGTCTGGACCGAGTCGATCACGAGGAGCGCCGGAGGCTCCGCGAGCGCGATCTCGGCGACGCGATCGATCGCCGATTCCGTCAACACCCGGATCCCGCCGGCAGGTCCGGTCAGCAGGCCGAGGCGATCCGCGCGGAGACGAACCTGAGCGGCGGACTCCTCGCCCGTGGCGTAGAGGACGCTCAGCGGACCCGCCCGCCGGGCGATCCCGGCGGCGGCCTGGAGGAGGAGCGTGGACTTGCCGATGCCCGGCTCGCCACCGACCAGGACGAGGGATCCGGGGACGAGACCGCCGCCGAGCACGCGGTCCAGCTCGCCGATCCCGATCGCGAGACGGGGCTCGTCGGGCTCGCCGACATCGGCGAGCGTCGTCGGCGTGGCGCCGCCCGCGGTGGCGCCGGCTCGTGGGCCCGGCCCGGTCCGGATCGCGCGCGGCGTCGACCGGACCTGTGTCTCGACGAGGCTGTTCCAGGCCGAGCAGGCGCGGCATTGACCCTCCCAGCGGAGGAAGGATTCGCCGCACGACTGGCAGACGTAGCGCGTCTGGGGCCGGCCGGAGGCCTTGCTCATGCGGCGGGCCGGGACGTTCCGACCGTCAGGCTTCGACCGGTGCCAGGGGCTCGGCAGCGTGGATGTCGAGTCCGGCCTCCGGGTCGCGGTCAACCACGATCGTCGTGCCCGGCTCGTACTTGCCGAGCAGAAGGTGCTCGGCGAGGACGTCCTCGACCATGTTCTGGATCACCCGGCGGAGCGGTCGCGCGCCATACGCGACGTCGTAGCCGAGCTTGATGATGTGCTCCTTGGCCGCCTGGGTGACATCGAGCGACATCTGCTGCGCCCGCAGCTGGTCGCGCACGCGGGCGAGCATCAGGTCGACGATCTGGGTGATCTCCTCGACCGTCAGCGACCGGAAGACGACCGTGGCGTCGATCCGGTTGAGGAACTCCGGCCGGAAGTTGTTCTTCAACTCGGCCGCGACCTTCTCCTTCATGAGCTCATAGGAGGTCTCGGCCTGGCTCGTCTCGTTATCTCCGCGGTTGCGGAAGCCGAGTGACGAGTTCGTCTGGAGCTGCTTTGCGCCGAGGTTCGAGGTCATGATGATGATCGAATTGCGGAAGTCGACCCGGCGGCCCTTCGCGTCCGACAGGTGCCCGTCCTCGAGGATCTGGAGGAGGATGTTGAAGACTTCCGGATGCGCCTTTTCGACCTCGTCGAGAAGGATCACGCAGTAGTTCTTGCGGCGGACCGCCTCGGTCAGCTGGCCACCCTCGTCGAAGCCGACGTAGCCGGGAGGCGCGCCGACCAGCCGCGACACGTTGTGGCGCTCCATGAACTCGCTCATGTCGATCTTGATGAGCGCGTCCTCGCTCCCGAACATGAATTCGGCGAGGGCCTTGGCGAGCTCCGTCTTCCCGACGCCGGTTGGTCCGAGGAAGATGAACGAGCCGATCGGGCGCTTCGGGTCCTTGAGACCGGCGCGCGCGCGGCGGACCGCCTTGGCGACGACCTCGATCGCCTCCTGCTGGCCGATGATCCGGCCGTGGAGGACTTCCTCCATCTTCAGGAGTCGCTCCGACTCTTCGGCCGCGATCCGGGTGACCGGAATGCCAGTCCACATCGCGACGACCTGGGCGATCTCCTCTTCGTCGACGGTCGGCTGATCGCTCGAGATCGAGGACTGCCAGTCCGCGCGGAGCTTGTCGACGTTCTCGCGCGACGTGGCCTCCGCCTCGCGCAGGCGCGCGGCCTCCTCGTACTCCTGGTTGTTGATCGCCGCGTCCTTCTCCTTGGTTGTCTTGTCGAGCTCCTTCTGCGCGTCGCGCAGCGCGGGCGGAGCGGAGGCGTGCCGGAGGCGGACGCGGGAGGCGGCCTCGTCGATCAGGTCGATCGCCTTGTCGGGCAGGTGGCGATCGGTGATGTAGCGGGTCGACAGGTCGGCCGCGGCTTTGACCGCGTCGTCCGTGATCGTGACCTTGTGGTGCTGCTCGTACCGCTCGCGGATCCCCATCAGGATGTCGATGGTCTGCTCGAGCGTCGGCTCCTCGACCATGACCGGCTGGAAGCGTCGCTCGAGGGCCGCGTCGCGCTCGATGTACTTGCGGTACTCGTCGAGGGTCGTGGCGCCGATGCATTGCAGCTCGCCGCGGGCGAGCGGCGGCTTGAGGATGTTGGCCGCGTCGATCGCGCCCTCGGCCGCACCGGCCCCGACGAGTGTGTGGAGCTCGTCGATGAAGAGCACCGCGTCGTTCGTGTTCCGGAGCTCCTCGATGATCTTCTTGAGCCGCTCCTCGAACTCGCCGCGGTACTTGGTGCCCGCGACGAGCGATCCGATGTCCAGGGTCAGGACGCGCTTGTTCAGCAGTGTCTCCGGGACGTCCCCGGCGACGATCCGGTGGGCGAGGCCCTCCGCGATGGCGGTCTTGCCGACACCCGGCTCGCCGATGAGCGCCGGGTTGTTCTTCTGGCGTCGCGAGAGGATCTGGATGACCCGCTCGATCTCCTTCTCACGGCCGATGACCGGGTCGAGCTTGCCCGCCCGGGCGAGCTCCGTCAGGTTGATGCCGAGCTGGTCGACCGTCGGGGTCTTGCTGGCCCGCTTCGTCTCCTGGGCCGGACCCGCCGAGGACGACTGCGACAGGACGCGGATGACCTCGTGGCGGACCTTGTCCAGGTTGACGCCGAGGGACTCGAGGACGCCGGCGGCGATACCCTCGCCCTCCCGGACGAGCCCGAGGAGCAGGTGCTCGGTGCCGATGTAGTTGTGGCCGAGCCGGCGCGCCTCATCGATCGCGAGCTCGATCACGCGCTTCGCGCGGGGCGTCAGACCGACTTCGCCGACGACCGGGCGATCACCACGTCCGATGATGAACTCGACGGCGGTCCGGACCTTGGCAAGCTCGACGTTCATGTTCTCGAGAACTCGCGCCGCAACGCCTTCGCCCTCGCGGACGAGGCCCAGGAGCAGATGCTCCGTGCCGATGTAGTTGTGGTTGAAGCGCTGCGCTTCGTCCTGAGCGAGCGTCAGGACTTTGCGGGCCCGATCCGTGAACTTGTCGAAGCGATCCATGAGTTCGAACGTCTGTTCCCTTGCGAGCGTCTGATCGACGCTCCGGCCATGCTAGCACGCTGCCCATCCCCCGCAAGCCAGCCATTGGCCCTGCCCGGGAGGTGCCCCAGATGCCGGCCTGATGGCTCGGTCTGATGGTTGATTCGCCGGAACCGGCCCGGCCGATGTCCCTCGCGCGCGCGAATCAGATGAAGGAATCGAAACGACCCGCCGGTGGCGGGTCGTTCGTGATGACTGAGCTGGCTGTCACGCCGGGGGCTGGTCGTCCTTGGACGAGTCATCCGCCGCAGAATCCGTCGTCGCGGCCGCGTCGGCGTCGGCCTCCGGCTCTGCGGCCGGCGTCTCGGCGTCCGCCGGCGTTTCGGCGGTCTCGGGCTCGGCGGCGGCAATGGCTTCCGGTTCATCGGTCGTCTCGGCGACGGCCTCTGGCTCTTCGACAGTCTCGGCGACGGCCTCTGGCTCTTCGACAGTCTCGGCGGCGGCCTCCGGCTCGGCGGCGGCCTCCGGCTCGGCGGCGGCCTCGGGCTCGGCCG
>Ga0307277_10000068_pt1 | contig 31621 bp, 28 predicted proteins | sample ER_DNA_116_FD_194473 | JGI IMG/M metagenome (GOLD analysis project Ga0307277, IMG submission 194473) | Bulk soil microbial communities from the East River watershed near Crested Butte, Colorado, United States - ER_DNA_116 | ecosystem: Environmental > Terrestrial > Soil > Floodplain | place...
AAATCAGATCTGGCTTGGCCGACTTGAGCGCCGCGACATGGCTGGTCAGGTCCATCGTGCCGACCTTCGGCCACTGTTCGGTGACGACCTTGTGCTCGATGTTGAACCGCTTGAGGATGGCGATGAACCCCGCCATGTTGTTTCGACCGTAGGAATAGTCGGGATTGATGCCGGCCACGGTCACGAACTTGCCCCGCCAATACTTGATGGCGAGCAGCGAGGACATCACCGCCTCGCACTCGTTGTCGGTGCTGCGGAAGAGGTAATGCGGGTTGGGGATCTTCTCGTCGACCCCGTCCTGGGTCGTGCCGTCCCAATAGATCGTCAGCGCCCGCGCTTCCTCCACCACCGGTCCGAGCGCCAGGCCGACGCCAGTCGAGATGATTCCTTGGACGCAGTCCACCTTCTCCTGTTGCACCAACTTGCTGAAGCGCTCGATGGTATCCTTGGGCGAGGTTTCCTCTTCGATGACGAGCTCGATCTTGCGGCCGGCGATGCCGCCGGCGGCGTTGAAACGTTCGGCCGCCCATTGTGCGGCGCGGATGCCATTTTCTCCCGGGGCCGCCGCAATACCGGAGCGCGGCGCCAGAATGCCGATGCGTACCGGGCTGTTCTGGGCGATGGCAGGGGCGAACGTCGCACCGGAGGCGGCCAATGCGCCGGAGGCGGCCGCCGATTTGAGCAAGCTTCGTCGTGATACGGACATGAGTTCCTCCCTGGGGATGGTGGTGGTTATTTCACTCCTTGCTGCGGACGAACGCATCGATCTCCTCGCCCGTCAGTTTCCAGTCGTTATCGAGATTGGCGATTACCGTTTTCATGAACGGCTCCGAGAGTTGTATCGCGCGCTCCTTGTTGGCTAACCGGTCAAACAGAATGGCAAGAGCGAGTTGCTGCGGGCTCTCGCCCTCGTAGGTCCACTCGAAGCCGAATCTGGTGAAGCGCTTGACCTCGTAGTGCTCGTCGAGCTTTCTGTCGTCGACCGTGACGACGAGGCCGTCGATCGTGCGCCTACCCTCGTAGATGGTCATGGTTCACACGGATACGGTTGCGCGGGTAAATCTTTCCACATAATCCATCAGCTTGTCGCTTGCGCGGGCCGCCGCGTCGGCATCGCCTTTGGCGATCGCGCGCGCCTGATTGGCGTGCAGCCGCGCACATAACGGCAAGTCGGCCGCCTCGCGGTAGTGCATGTACCAAAACCGCCGCGACAGCCCCTGCAGGAGCCTCATCGAGCGTGCGGCGTAATCGTTGTGCGCCGCCTCGATCACCAATGCGTTCAGCTCGCGGTCGAGCCGCATGAAGGCGATGTCGTCCTTGTGCTTTGCGGCGTGGTCCATGCCGCGGGCGATGTCTTGGAATCCCGTGCGCTGTACCGGGGTTGCCCGCTCCGCGCCGGTGCGGCTCAACAGCCGTTCGATCTCGCGCCGTACCTCCAACAGCAGCAGCTGGTTGCGCGGATTGATGTCGGAAACCAGAATGCCCTTGCGCGGGAGAATGGTAATGAGCCCTTCGCGGGCGAGCCGCTGCAGCGCCTCACGGATGGGAGTGCGTCCGAACTTGGTCGTGGCGGAAAGCGACTGCTCGGATAGAATCCCGCCGGGCTTGAGCCGCAGCGTAACGATCTGCTCTTCGACCACCCGGTAGGCTTGCTCGGTCAGGCTCTCCATCCGCCGGGCATCCGGCTCACCCCCCAGCCGGGGCAGTGCCAGCCTCGGCAACGCAGTCTGCCTGCTCCCTGCAGTGCGATAGACCGGCATTGGTCTGCCTTCCGGATCGACGACTGATATATGTGTTGTATATTAGAGATAGCGTTCGGGTGCGGGTCAAGGGACGAAGCGAGCGATCACAGCGATGCCGCGTCACGTCGTGCTTGCGCTCGTACTGTTCGTTGCGCTGCTGCTGTCCGCTGCCCTGACCGCACTTGCTGCGAGCGGCCATTTTCCGCCCGAACATCGTGCGGCGTCGCTGCGCTCGGAAGTGGGCCGCGCCATCTTGTTCGGGGCCTGTGCAGTTTCAGCGCTCTCGCTCGCCGTCGGCGTTGCCGTAGCTTGGCTCGTGGTGCCCTGGCCCGCCGCGGTGATTGGAGCCGGTGCGGCGGCGCTGGCGGCGCCGCTGCTGCTGCGGCCGCTTCCCGATGCGTTCGTCAATGGACGCGCCGCCCTTGTGGCGTTCGCCAGCGCATCAGCGTTGCTCGCTCTCGGCCTCGTTTCGCTGCAATAGCGCCGAACCCGCTCTTTCGATTCACTCCGGGTAGACCGGCCGATACGCGCGGGCGCGGATCAGCGCGCCGACGTCATCCGGCCGCGGCACCCGGGCCAACCCCTGATCGAAAATGTAAGCGGCGATGCGCTCGGCGACGTGCAGCGACGCATTGAGGATATGACTCTGCGGCGGGTAGATCAGGCCGGTCGAGAGGTTCTCCTCGGTGACCTGCTCGGCCACGGCGCGCGCTGCGACGATGAACATTTCCTCGGTCACCCGTTTCGCTTCGGTGGCGAACACCGCCATTCCCATGGCCGGGAAGATGTAGACGTTGTTGCCCTGACCCGGCACGAAATGTCGGCCGGCGATTTCGACCGGAGGGAAGGGACTGCCGCTGGCGAACACGGCGCGGCCATCGGACCAGCGATAGGCCTCTTCGGCGCTGCATTCGGAACGCGAGGTGGGGTTCGAATACGGGAAGATGATCGGGCGCTGGTTGATCCGCGCCATCGCCGCGATCACGTCATGGTTGAACAGTTCCGGCACGGTGCTCACGCCGATGATGCCGGTCGGCTTGAGCGCCTCGACCGCCGCGACAAATGTGGGCACTGGCGCAGCTTCCTGCGCGAAAGGCTTCTGAAAGCCGGCAAGATCGGTGCGCGAGGTCACGAGCAGGCCGTTGATGTCGAATAGGGCATTGCGGCGCCGAGCAGCGGCGAGGTCCATTCCCTCCTGCGCCATCGCCAGGCTGATCAGCTCGGCGATCCCGGTCGCGGCCGAGCCAGCGCCGAGGAACAGGAAACGCTGCTCGGAAAGCTTCTGCCCGGTGATGCGCAAGGCGCCGTAGATGCCGGCGAGTGCCACGCCGGCGGTGCCCTGGATGTCGTCGTTGAAGGTGCAGATCTTGTCGCGATATCGCGCGAGGACGGGGACCGCGTTGAAATTGGCGAAATCCTCCCACTGGATGCAGCATTTCGGGTAGAGCTGCTCGACCGCCGCTACGAATTCGTCGATGAAGGCGAGATACTCGTCGCCGCGCACGCGGTGCTGGCGCAGGCCCTGGTAAAGCGGATCATCGAGCAGGACCTGATTGTTGGTGCCAACGTCGAGGACGATGGGCAGACAGTATTGCGGCGGCACGCCGGCGCAGGCGGTGTAGAGCGAGAGCTTGCCGATTGGGATGCCCATGCCGCCGGCTCCGAGATCGCCGAGACCGAGGATGCGCTCACCATCTGTGACGACGATAAAGCGCACGTCGCGTTCCGGCCAATTGGAGAGCAGCTGCTTCAAGCGGCCGCGCGAGCTGACCGGCAGATACATGCCGCGCGGCGCGCGGAAGATATGACCGAATTTTTGGCATGCCTCGCCGACCGTCGGAGTATAGACGATTGGCATGTAAGTCGCCGGGTCGGACATCAGGACCGCGTAGTAGAGCGTCTCGTTCCGCGTCTGCAGATCCGACAACACGAGGTATTTCTGCAGATCGTCCTGAAGGGCGGCAATCTCGGCGTGGCGGCGGGCCACCTGTAATGCCAGCGTGGTCACGGCCGGCGGCAGCAAGCCTTCGAGCCCCCACGCGCGGCGCTGCGCCTCGGTGAACGCCGTTCCTTTGTTGAGGCGCGGATTACGAAGCAAATCGTAACCGGTAGGATGCGTCGATCCGGACATCTTAATTACTCCATGCGCCGCGGCCTGCCCGATTCGTTATTGCCGATTCGACCGGTGTGGCCCGCTCTGAGCCGTGAGGCTTACCTGCCAGCAACGAACTCAGGCTTTACGTCGCCTGGTGGGGGGGGCCGCTGTTCGCCGCAACGTTATGGTCCATGAGCATACCGGGGCCGGTCGCTGAACCATCATCGTTGCATCTGCATCATCTGATGCATCGGCATCATGTTTTCGTTGAGGTTATCCATAATCCACAGCGATCCGGCGATTACCAACGCGACGATCAAGACACCGAACGCCAGCGCGAGCACGTTATTGGTGTTATCCGGAGCCGTCGTGATGTGCAGAAAGAAGACCAGATGCACGCCCATTTGCGCGATGGCGAGGACCACGAGCGCCACCGGGATTCCGGGCCCCCAGATCAGGGAGGTACTGAGGACATAGAACGACGCTGCGGTCAGCAAGGACGCGAGCACAAATCCGATGACATAGCGTGCAATGCCCTCGCGAACCGTAACTTCCCCCGCGTCCATGAAACCGGGCCCCACGTCGCCCGGGTCTCTCGTGTCGGTTTCGTGACTCATCGCCCTAATCCAATCAGGTAGACGACCGTGAACAAAGCGACCCAGATGATGTCGAGCGCGTGCCAGAACAGATTGAAGCACACCAGGCGGCGCAGAATATCCGGGCGGAAGCCCTTGACGAAGACTTGCGCCATCATCGTGCCCAGCCACAACAGCCCCGCGCTGACGTGTAGTCCGTGCAAGCCGACAACGGCGAACAAGGATGAAAGGAAAGCGCTGCGGTCGGGGCCAGCGCCTTGCATCACCATGCTGGCAAAGTCCCGCCCCTCGAGCACCAGGAACGCCAGCCCGAACAATCCCGTCACCAATAGCGCGACCTGCGTCCACAGCTGATTTCGTGCCTCGGTCGCTACGGCCGATAGCCCGCAGGTGAAGCTTGAGACGAGCAAAAACGCCGTCTGCGCGACGATGCTCCACCAGTTGAACAGCTCGCGTCCGGAAGGCCCGCCCGCCGTGGCCGTCTGCAGCACCGCGTGCGCGGCGAAGAAGGCCGAGAACATCACGATGTCGCTGAGCAGAAAGATCCAGAAACCGTAGCCGACGATCACGCGCTTGGAGGCAGGGCCCCCTTCGCCGTGACCCGTTGCATGGACGTATCCTCGGCCCGCGCCGCTGCTGACCCAATCACGGCCGCGCCCCACCCGGTACGGATCGCCGGCGCGTTCGAACGGGGTATCGGTCGCGCTCATGCCGGCTGCCCAGCGTGTTGCGCGAGCCATTGCTCGCGTGCTCGCCGGCGCTCGCGATCGTAGCGGGCGACCTCCTCCGCCGGGATCGAGTACTCCACGGCGTCGCGCCACGCGAACCACACGAAGACCGCATAGGCGGCGACGACCCCCAGTGCCACCATCCACCAGATGTGCCAAATCAGCGCGAAGCCGGTCATCGTGGCGAAGAAGGCGGTGATGAATCCGGTCGGGCTGTTCCGCGGCATCTCGATCGGTTCATATTTCGGCTCCGGAGATAATTGCTGAGCCTCGATCGCGCGTCGCTTGATCTCCCAATAGGGCTCTTCGCCGCCCACGTTTGGAAGCACGGCGAAATTGAATGGAGGCGGCGGCGATGTCGTCGACCATTCCAGCGAGCGGCCGTCCCAGGGATCTCCGGTCTCGTCGCGCAGCTCGTCGCGCCGACGAATGCTGACGACGAACTGAATCACCTGGCAGGCCGCGGCCGCCATCATGATCACAATGCCGAACCCTGCGATGAGAACCCAGGGACGCCAGGCCGCCACGTCGTAGTGCTGCAGGCGCCGCGTCATGCCGAGCAGGCCGGCGACATAGAGCGGCATGAACACCACGTAAAAGCCGAGGAGCGAGAGCCAGAACGCGGCTTTTCCCCAGCCTTCGTCCAGTTTGAACCCGAACGCCTTGGGAAACCAATAGGTGATGCCGGCAAAGGCGGCAAACACGACGCCAGCGATGATGACGTTGTGGAAGTGCGCGACCAGAAACAGGCTGTTGTGCAGCACGAAGTCGGCGGGCGGGACGGCGAGCAGCACGCCGGTCATGCCGCCGATCACGAAGGTGACGAGAAAACCCAACGACCACAGCATCGGGGTCGTGAAACGGATACGGCCCCCGTACATTGTGAACAGCCAGTTGTAGATCTTCACGCCGGTGGGGACCGCGATGATGCTGGTGGTGATGCCGAAGAAGGCGTTGACGTCGGCGCCGGCCCCCATGGTGAAGAAATGGTGCAGCCAGACCAGGAAGGAGATGAGACAAATGGCCATGGTCGCTGCGACCATGGAGCGATAGTTGAACAAGGGCTTGCCGGAGAACGTGGAGATCACCTCGGAGAAGATGCCGAACGCCGGCAGGACCAGGATGTAGACTTCGGGATGGCCCCAGGCCCAGATCAGGTTGATGAACATCATCATGTTGCCCCCGGCGTCGTTGGTGAAGAAATGGAAGCCGAGGTAGCGGTCGAGGGCGAGCATTCCCAAGGTGGCGGTGAGGATCGGAAACGCTGCGATGATCAACAAACTGGACGCGAGCGCGGTCCAGCAGAAGATCGTCATGCGCAAGTAGCTCATGCCGGGCGCGCGGATCTTGAGAATCGTCGTGACGAAGTTGATGCCCGTCATCAGCGTGCCGACCCCGGAGATCAGCAGCGCCCACAGGTAGTAATCGACGCCAACGCTGGGAGAGTAGGGAAGCTCGGACAAGGGCGGGTAAACCAGCCAGCCCGTGCGCGCGAATTCGCCGACGACGAGCGAGATATTGACCAGCAGCGCGCCGGTCGCGGTGAGCCACAAGCTCGTCGAATTCAATGTCGGGAAGGCGACGTCGCGGACGCCGAGCTGCAGCGGCACCACGAAGTTCATGAGACCGATCACGATCGGCATGGCAGCGAAGAAGATCATGATCGTGCCGTGCGCGGAAAAGATCTGGTCGTAGTGCTCCGGCGGAAGGTAGCCCGCGGCGCGAAACGCGACCGCCTGCTGCGAGCGCATCATGAGCGCGTCGATGAACCCGCGCAGCAGCATAACCGTGCCAAGCAGAGTGTACATCACCCCGATTCGCTTATGATCGACGCTGGTGATCCACTCGCGCCAAAGGTACGGCAGATAACCTTTGAGCACGACCCACGCGAGCACCGCGAGGACGATCAACACCACGACCGAGCCGGCAACGAGCGGGATCGGCTGGCTCCAAGGGATTACATCCCAGGTCAGTTTGCCGAACATGTCAGCGCTCCGACCGCGGACGAACCGTCACGCCCGCGCGTTCGATGTTTGGCCCCGGACAGGGCGGAAGCTGCTGGCTTGCAATCGCATTGAACAAGCCTGCATCAACCGCGCGATAGGTGAAAGGACGTACGTTGCTGCTCTGTTGGCAGAGCGCGAGATAACTCGTCCGGTCCAATGCTGATCCGCTCTGGCGCGTCGTGGCAACCCATTGTGCGAACGCGTCTTGGGGCACCGCGCGCACCGTGAAGTTCATATCGGAAAAGCCGCCGCCACTGTACTGCGCGGATTGGCCATAAAACTCGCCGGGCTTGTCGGCAGCCAAATGCAGCTGCGTGACCATCCCGTTCATCGTGGCGATCATCGTGCCGAGCTGCGGCACGAAGAACATGTTCATCACGGAGGCCGAGGTCAGCGAGAAGTGTACCGGCACCTCGGCGGGAACGACAAGCTCGTTCACGCTCGCAACGCTCTCGTCGGGATAGATGAACAGCCATTTCCAATCGAGCGAGACGACCTGCACCTCGACCGGTTTTTCTGGCGAGGCAATCGGTTTGAAGGGATCGAGATCGTGGGATCCGATCCAGATCACGCCGCCGAGAAACATGATGGTCAGGATCGGAATGCCCCAGACGACCATTTCGATGCCGCCGGAATACACGAAATCGGGGCGGTAGCTTGCCCGGGTGTTGGACGCGCGAAACCACCAGGCGAAGATCAGGATCGCGATGATCGTGGGGACCACGATCACCAGCATGATGCCCAGCGCGTTGAGCAGGATGAGTCGGTTCGCCGCGCCGATCGGCCCCTGCGGGTCCAGCACGCCCCCCGAACAGCCGCCGACCAGGAGGACGATCAGCGCGGCCGGAAGACGCAAGAGCAGACGCGGCCGGCCCTGCGGTGGAATGCGCCGCCTGTCGCGCGGCGGTCCATCGCCGCCAACGTATCGAGGGTCAAGCATCGGCCTGCCCTTCGTTTTGCGCAAATCCCTGTCGGTCGGAATGACCGTCTTTACGTTGTGATGAGTTCGAGCCCCAACGCCTTACAGGCTACGTCCGATGGTCGCGCCAGTATAGGTCCGCTGTGCGTCCGGCTGCAACTGGATGGTTGGATAGCGGCGCTTGCCGCCATACGACAACGTCGGCCAGCGGCATCGAAGCGCGCCATGCCGGGAATTCGGTTATCCTACGAGAGCCTCCGCCCCGCTCGAGTTCGAGTTCGTCAATTTGCGAGTGCAAAGGCGCTCGGCTCGACGCCGAAGCCCCAACTCTGCAAGCGCGGTATTGATGTCGATGCGCGGGAAGACTCGATGGATGCTGTGCGGGCACACGTTGAATATGGGCGGAATCTGAATCCCTAGGTTCGCCTCAAGGCTTTGGAAAGCAGCGCCCATGACTCGATCGGCATTGATGGCGTCGATACGCAGCCGACGATTGTGCTCTTCCAGTCGCTCTGGCAACCCCCGGAACGAAATCATATCGGATCTGTTCAGGAACGCCTGCGGCTCGGCATCGGCGTCATAGTCGTCGTAGTAAAAATATGGCCGCTTGCTGAAACTCGGGTTTAAGCCGCCGTCCGCGCCGAACAAGAAAATCCGTCGGGGTCGAGCAAAGAGCAAGAGCGGAATTAGAAGAGAGAGGCTGCTTCCGTTTTCGAAGTGTAGAGGCCTGGAGGGAAGCGGCGGGCCGCCGTCAGAGTGTACGAGGAGTAACCGCTTGTCGTGACGGGCGATAAATTCACTCTCGTTCACCCCGAACTCGGAAAAACCGTACAGGGCGTATCGGTTCGTCACGACCATGTTTTCAGAGGGCCGGACAAGAAATTCCATAAGCTCCGAATGCCACGAACGAACGCTCCCTGGCTGAGCGAAAAGCAACACGTCCGCATGACGATCGATGCGTCGCAGCTCCTGTTCGACCGGCGGGAACGAGTTGAGGGTTGCGACGGCAAATTCGAAATCGCCAAACTCTTCGATACGCGCCGCAAACGTCGCAAATGACGGCCCCTGCAACATCACGAAAACATCCCGGCAGCCCACGATCTCTGCCAGCTGCTGCAGTCGCTCCTGAGACCGAGGCAAATACTCCGACCGCTCGTAGCACGGACTCGCGACTCCGATGCGCTTTAGTGATCGCAACGCTTGATCTGACTCTTCCGAGCGGCCGGCTTCGCGAAGTAGAAGTGATTCCTCCAGTTTAAGAAGCTCAAGTCCTTCCCCCGCGGCGCCCTTGGCGGCGCTTCGGCACCTCTCTAACGCGGTTACAATGAGATCAGCTGCCTCATCCGTGCGTCCGATTTCCCTCAGGCTCGTTGCATAGTGGCGGTGGATCACAAAGTTTTCCCGCATGCTGGGAACAACATCGAGTAGCCGCTCGTAGAATTTCGCGGCTTTCTCGTAATTGAGATCGTACAGGAACTGTTGAGCGACACCTGCCAGCAGAGCGCCATCGTTGCGCTCGAAGGCGCGCTCGGCATCGCCGAGGCGATGAAAGGAATTCCGCAAGACTTTCCCGTATTCAAACCATGCCCAAGCATGCCCGGGCGCGATCCCAAGCAAGGCCTCAATCGTCCTCGCAGCGTGCTCAAAGCGCCGGAGTTGGAATTGGATCCGAGCCAAAACCAAGCGCAGCTCTGGATTGGATGGGCAACACTCGACTGCCGCGGCGGCAACGGCCTCGGCGTCTACGTATCTCTGGCTTGCCAGCAGGAAGTCAGCCAGCGCGAGACGGGGCGCGGCGACATGCGGTTCTGCCACGATCGCCTCTCGCAATAGATCCTCCGCCTCCACCTGATGTGTCGGTGCGTTGGACCTCTCTGAAACCGGCTGGCTTTCAAGATATCGAACCTTTTCCTGCAGACAGCTGGCAAGAGCAATTCGGGGAGCCGCAAGGTGTGGCGATTCAGCCATCGATCGTCGCAATAGAGACTCACGCTCCAGCCATTGGCTTGGCGATGCACTGGGGCCGGCGGCTCGAAGCTCCTCTTCGAGCAAGCAGGCGAGTGCCAGGCGCGGAGCAGCGAACTGCGGCGCCATCGCTATGGCTTTTCGCAGCACGTCCTTGGCTTCCACGCGCTGCCCCCATGCGCAGATTGCCGCCGCGATTTTCGTCATCTGTCTGGCTGTGCGATCGGGCCGGGCTATTTGTCCAACGACGGTCGCGCTCAGCCTGGCGACGGCTTCGTAGGCTTGCCGAGGCCGCCTCAACTTCACGCAGATGAAGGCCGCGATCAATAAAAGCTCGGGATCAGATGGCACAACGGCCAGCAATGCCGCACAACCGATGTTGATCGCCGCACCCAGCACTGCACGGCACGTTTGCCAAACGACAGCACGATCGCCAAGCCGCACCATGGATCCCCCCAGCGCGAGACATCCGTCGCCCTCTGAACGTCATCTGCCTGAACGGTGATCATTCGATCCGCTAGTGCTGCCCGATCGAGGCACGGTCCAGGTTATCGAGGGATGAGCGCTAGATTCGTCTTTCGCCGAATCAGCGATTCCACCCGATTGTTCCGATGCTAGTTGGTCGGACCTTTCCGGGAGATGGCCGCAGCATTACGGCGGACATAAACGATGCGTAAAAGCAACGGAGAACGTAAAGGACGCGTAAAACGACATTGCCCATTTGAGGGGCATTTCGCCCTCGCACCGGCGCGCACGCACGACATCAACCAGCGCAAATGGCGCACGCCGACCCGCGGCAACAGTATGGCTTGGGCGGCGGCCCGCACCCGCGGCAACCACGTCTTCCCAAGAAGCGGGCTGCCAGCCGACAGAGCAGCGCTAATCGTCCGCTTCTTTGGCCGGCACCAGCGACCCCGTTTCCGGATCGAACGGTATGGTGCGAGGTCCGAGCGGCGCCGTCGCGGGTGAAATGTCGCATTTGAGGAAGCAGCCGTTGCCGGCGGTACCGACGAACTCGCCCTCCTGGGCGACGACTTCTCCGCGGAGCAGCGTGGTGACTGGCCACCCTTTGATCGTCCTGCCTTCGTAAGGCGTGTAGTCCATTGCGTCGTGAATCATCGATTGCTTGATGGTCACTTCCTTGTCCGCATCCCAGATCGCGAGATCAGCGTCGCTGCCGACCGCAATGGTGCCCTTGCGCGGATAAAGTCCATAAAGCTTCGCGGCGTTGGTTGCGGTCAATGCCACGAACTTCGGGAGATCGATGCGACCCTTGCCCACACCTTCGGAAAAAAGCAGGGGGGTGCGCACTTCGAGGCCGGGAACGCCGTTCGCCACTTTCTTGAACGGCGCATTTCGGCCGTGCTTCATTTTCCCTTCCAGATCATTGTAACGGTAGCCGGCGTGATCGGACGAGAAGACATCGAACACGCCGGTCACGAGCCCTTGCCAGATCATCTCCTGGTTCGCTTTGTCGCGGGGTGGAGGGCTGCACATGTATTTTGCCCCCTCAAAACCTGGCCGGTCGAGATCATCCGCGGTGAGGAAGAGGTATTGTGGACAGGTCTCGCCGTAGACCTTCAGCCCGCGCGCCTTGGCCGAACGGATCTGCTCCATCGCCTCGCGTGCAGAGACGTGCACGATCAGGATCGGCACATCGACCAACTCAGCCAAGGAGATTGCTCGCGATGTGGCCTCGCGTTCGGCAATCGGTGCGTGCGCGACGCCATGAAAGCGGGGCGCGGTGTGGCCAGCCGCCAGCAATTTTTCGCTCAGCCACGAGATCACGTCATGGTTCTCCGCATGAACCATGACGAACGCGCGCTCGCGGCGCGCCGTCGACAACACCTCAAGAATCTGTCGGTCGTCGAGTTTGAGCGCGTCGTAAGTCATGTAGATCTTGAACGACGTGTAGCCGGCCCTGATCAGCGCCGGCAACTCTTGGCCGGTGACCCGCTCGGTTGGATCGGAGATAATCAAGTGGAAGGCATAATCGACCGCGGCCTTGCCTTCCGCGCAGGCGTGATAGTCCTGAACCACCTGTCGAAGCGACATGCCGCGGTATTGCGCGGCGAACGGGATGACCGTGGTAGTGCCGCCACAAGCGGCCGAGCGCGTGGCGGTGAAGAAGTCGTCCGCTGTCATGACCCCCATAGAGGACCGCTGCTCGATGTGACAGTGGCTGTCGACACCGCCCGGAGTCACGATGTGCCCATCAACGTTGATCTCTCGGCGACCCGCGCCGAGTCTCGCGCCGATCGTCGCGATGCGTCCATCGGTAATCCCGATGTCCGCGCGAAAGACATCGGATGCGGTCGATAGCGTGCCGTTGCGCACCACCATATCGTACTCGGCCATGCTACCTCCCGGTCGAGATCAGATCGAACCGATATCACCCTTCCTGCGCCACAAAGCTTCCGATCGCATGGAAAGCGGCATTCTCAACAGAGAATAGCTCCCGTTTCCTGCCAAGACGAGGCGGCACGCGTCATCGATCCGTTTGTGTTACGCGACGGCGAGCCGGCGGCCGTTCGCGCTCTCTGTCAAGCGCGCCTCTAGGCGGGACAGCAGCCGGTCGAGCTCGGCGATATCGACGGCATCGAGCTTGGGCCCCGGGGCGCGTGCTGCGGCCGATCGAATCGCGCCGCGTCGGCGCAGAATTTCCTTGCGCACGGCGAGCCCAAACCCCGGCTGCTGCTCGTAGCGTACGAGCGGCAAGTAGAGGTCGAACAAATCCTCCGCCTCGTCGCTACGGCCGGCCGCGAACAGCGCCGACATCGAGACCAGCATCTCCGGATAGGCAAAGCCTGTCATGATGCCGTCTGCGCCACGGGCTAATTCCTGTGGCACGTACAGTCCCCCATTGCCGACCAAGATGCTGATGTATCGGCGCGTGACGCCATCGCAGGCCTTGCGTATTTGTGTGAGCTTCTTCAAGCCCGGGCAGTCCTCGTGCTTGAACATGACCACGTTCGGATGCGCATCGACGATTTTTAGAAAGCTTTGGGCCGATATGTCGGCCTGGGTCGATTGCGGATAATCCTGGTAGACCACCGGAACTTTCTCGCCCAACGCCGCGATCACGTCGGCAAAATAGCTGACGATCTGGGCTTCCGTCTTCAGGCCGCTGAGCGGCGCGACCATCACGCCGCAGGCGCCGGCATCCATCGCAATCTTGCTGAGCCTGACGAGATTTGAGGTGCCTGGGTCTGACACACCGACGATGACAGGCACGCGACCGTTGACGCGACGCAGAAAATATTGCGTGAACTCAGCCGACTCCTGGTCACTGAGCTTTTGCGCTTCGCCCATCATTCCTAGGGCGGTGAGCCCTTGCACGCCGCACTGCAAATAAAATTCGACCAAACTGTCGACGCTCGGCCAATCGATGTCGCCGGCATCGGCGAACGGCGTCGCCGAGATTGCGAATACGCCCTTTGCCGACGCATCGAGTGGTACGTTCATCGTCCTAAATCTCCGGGACCGAACCCTCTAGGATTGACAACTTTTCAATTTGCGACAATGGCGTGGGACTCAATTTAATTTATACCTTGCGCATGCCGTGGGGCAACCGAGCCGCTACGCGTCTCGCTTGCCGGCTGCGCATTCGTCTTGTCCGCTCTTATTCGATTGCTATAGTCCAGTGGCCGTTCGCTGGGCCGCCTGAGAGGGAGCTCCATGATCCGATCCGTGCTTTCGATGACCAGTGCACTGCTTTTCGCCGCGTCTGCGTCTGCCCAGGAGCTGCCGCCGCTTCGCACGGCGGTCGATGGCACGTTCGCGCCGCATGCGTTTCCGAACCTGTCCGGCGGTTATCAGGGCTTCAACGTCGATCTTGCCAACGAAATTGCCAAGAGGCTCAAGCGCAAGATCGTGATCGACGCCGCGCAGTTCTCCGGGCTCGTGCCGGCGCTGCAGGCGGGAACCTACGATTTTCTCGCGGCTCCTACGACCGTAACCAAGGAGCGCGCCGAGAGCATGCTGTTCACCGAGGGTTATCTCAACACCGATTTTCAGTTCCTGATAAAAAAAGGATCGCCGAGAGTCGCGAAGCTCGAAGATCTCAAGGGCAAGACCATTTCCGTGAACAAGGGGTCCGCATACGACTCCTGGGCGCGCGAGCTCGAGGGCAAGATCGGCTGGAGCGTCGAATCCTTCGGCACGCAGACCGACGCGGTGCAGGCGGTTCTTGTCGGGCGCGCCGACGCCAATGTCGCCGGCAACACCGTCATCGCCTGGGCGGTCAAGAACAACCCGCAGCTGGAGCTGTCATATCTGCATTCGACGGGTCTCGTCTGGGGTGCTCCGCTCCGCAAGGACTCCGGCGAGCTGCGGAAGACGCTCGATGTCGCCGTTGAATGCATGAAGCTCGATGGTACGATCGCGAGGATGCATGAAAAGTGGTTCGGCGTTGCGCCGGACGCGGGTTCCGCCGCGGTGACCGTTTTCCCGGGCTACGGCGTTCCCGACATGCCAGGCTACGATCCGACTGCGCATACTCCATCGTGCAGCTGAACGGGGGTGGTGTGACGTCTTGCCGGGGGCGTCGTGGACCTGCCGATATCTGATGAGCATCGACGCCCGGCCGATCCTGGAAATCCGTGGCTTGCGCAAGACATTCCATGACGTGGAGGTGCTGCGCGGGATTGATCTTGTCGTGCCGCCGCAACAGCTGGTCTTTGTCATCGGACCGTCCGGGTCAGGCAAGAGCACGTTGTTGCGCTGCTGCAACCGCCTGGAGGAGGCCTCGGCAGGCTTGATTCGCGTCGACGGCGTCGACATTTCGGCGCGCTCGGCCGATATCAATGCCATGCGGCGTCAGATCGGCATGGTGTTCCAGTCGTTCAACCTCTACCCGCATATGACGGCGCTGCGAAACGTCACGCTCGCGCTCGCCAAGGTTCTCGGTAAGTCACGGGCCGAAGCGGAGCGAATCGGCATGGCGGCGCTCGATCGCGTGGGACTTGCCGACAAGGCGCGATCCTATCCCGGCGAGCTTTCGGGCGGACAGCAGCAGCGGGTGGCGATTGCTCGCGCGCTGGCGCTTGAGCCCAAGGTTATGCTGTTCGACGAGCCTACTTCCGCCCTCGATCCGGAGCTCGTGGGCGGCGTCCTCAACGTCATGCGCGAACTCAAGCGCGGCGGCATGACGATGCTGGTGGTGAGCCATGAGATGCGCTTCGCCCGCGACGCCGCGGACCGAGTCATCTTCATGGATCACGGGGTGATCGTGGAAGAGGGGACGCCGCAGCAGATGTTTTCGGCACCCGCCGAGGCGCGCACCCGCGCCTTTATCGCCGAGCTCGCGCGTTGAGACCGCCATGGAGGCTTGGTCCCGCTTTCTCGAGACGTTCTTCAACTGGGACGTGATCGAGCGTTATTTCCCCGCCATCATGAAGGGCGTGGTAGTGACGATCGAGATCGCGGCCGCGGTCGTGCTGACTGGCACACTGCTTGGGCTCGCGCTGGCGGTCGTGCGGGCGTTTCGCCTGCTCGCGCTGAATGCGGTCATCGTGGTCTTCGTCGACGTGTTCCGGGCGCTGCCGCCGCTCGTTCTCGTTCTTTTGGTCTATTTTGGCTTGCCAAACATCGGAATCAATTTGCCTTCCTTCGCGGTGCTTTGGCTTGTACTGGCGCTCGTGTTGGCCGCCTTTGCGGAGGAGATCTTTTGGGCCGGCATACTGTCGATTCCAAAGGGCCAGTGGGAGGCGGCGCATTCGACCGGTTTAGGCTTTATCGGCACGCTTGCCTACGTCGTGCTGCCGCAGGCGATCCGCCTGACTGTCCCACCGCTCACCAATCGCACGATCGCTATCACCAAGAATACCGCGCTCGGCACCGTGATCGGGGTCGGTGAAATCCTCAATCAAGCCACTACTGCGCAGTCCTTTTCCGGCAACGCCACGCCGCTCATGATGGGGGCGATCGCATATGTGGCGCTGTTCATCCCGGTCGTTGTGCTCGGGCGGTTTCTCGAGAGTCGGTTCGCCTGGCGACGGATCTGATGGAAGCGATCGTCCAACAGTTCTTCAACCTGGCTATCATGGAGCAGGCGCTTCCGCTCATCCTGTCCGGCCTCGAGCAAACGATCGTGCTATGCCTCATTGTCATTCCACTTGGGCTGGCTGGCGGCCTCGCATTCGCAGTCATTTCGCTTTCGCGCTTGCGGACGGTGCGTTGGGCGGCCATTGCAGTGATTGATTTCTTTCGTGCCATTCCGCCGCTCGTGCTTCTGATCTTTATCTATGCCGGGTTGCCGTTTGCCGGCTTGCGGCCCTCGCCGGTGATGGCCGTCGCAATTGCCTTTTTCCTCAACACATCGAGCTATTACGGCGAGATCTACCGTGCCGGCATCGAGAGCGTCGGCCAGGGTCAGTGGGATGCGGCGCACTCGACCGGGCTCAAGGGATACCAGACGCTGGCCTATGTCGTGCTGCCGCAGGCGGTGCGTAACGTGCTGCCAGATCTTGTGTCCAATACGGTCGAGGTAGTGAAGCTGACCTCGATTGCGAGCGTGGTCGCATTGCCCGAGCTGCTCTACTCGGCCGATATGGCGCGCTCGGTGACCTTCAATTCGTCGCCAATCGTGCTGGCCGCCGCGATCTATCTTGTTATGCTCTGGCCGATCGTACGCCTGATCAGCCGGCTGGAGCGGCGGGTCGCTGCGTGAGAAGGAGGACGACGTGAGCCGAGTGCTTCGGATTGGCGGTGCCCAGATGGGCCCCATCCACAAGGCCGACAGCCGGCAGGCGGTTGTGCGGCGAATGCTCGATCTGCTCGAGGAGGCCAAGGCTCAAAACTGCGACCTCGTGGTCTATCCGGAGCTTGCCCTGACGACGTTTTTTCCGCGCTGGTACATGACGGAGCCGGCAGAAGTCGATGCCTGGTTCGAACGCGAAATGCCAAATGCCGTGACGCGCCCGCTCTTCGAGCAGGCCGCGGACTATCGTATCGGTTTCTCGTTCGGTTATGCCGAGCTCACGTCCGATGGCCATCATTTCAACACCTCGATTCTGGTCGATCGGAGGGGACGAATCGTCGGCAAGTATCGCAAGGTGCATTTGCCCGGCCATTCCGAGTTCGACCCCCGACGTGCCTTCCAGCACCTGGAGAAACGTTATTTCGAGCCGGGCGACTTAGGTTTTCCCGTCTGGCGCACGATGGGCGGCATCCTTGGCATGTGTATCTGCAACGATCGGCGCTGGCCCGAGACCTATCGCGTCATGGGACTGCAAGGCGTGGAGCTGATCGTGCTCGGCTACAACACGCCTTCGTTAAATTCGGAGAAAGCAGACGAAGGGCCGGAGAAACGCATGTTCCACCACCGCCTGACCGTCCAGGCCGGTGCCTATCAGAACTCGACCTGGGCCGTCGCAGTGGCAAAGGGCGGCACGGAGGACGGTCATCCCCTGATCGCCGGCAGCATCGTCGTCGATCCCGACGGGGAGATCGTCGCCGAGGCCAAGACCGAGGGCGACGAGCTGGTCGTCGCCGACTGCGATCTCGACGCCACAACTTTCGGCAAGCAAACCATCTTCGACTTCGAGCGCCACCGCCGAGTCGAGCATTACGCCCGCATCACTAGCCAGACCGGGGTCGTTCTGCCGCCGCAGACGTGAGACCACGGCTGGGGCGTCACATTCGCGCCCGTGGAGTGACCGAGTGGCTCGTCTTGGGATGGGATCAGGCGCGGCTGAACTGGACTGCCCCCAACGCCATGGCCACCGCGGCTTGCGTGGGGTCGATCACCGGGATGCAAAGCTCCTCTTCCAGCGGGCGACGATGGCGCGCCATTCCGGCGCAGCCCATGACCACTGCCTCGGCGCCGTCCTGGTCCCTCAGCTGTCGTCCCACCTCGAGCATGCGGCAGAGCGTTTGTTCGCCGCTTGCCGTCTCAGCGACCGACATTTCGAGCGGCCGCTCACCGGCGAGCCGGTCCTTGAGCCCCATCTGCAGCAAATAACGCATGTGCCTGGCGATTGAGCGCTGGCTTATGGCAATGACGCCGAAGCGGTCAGCGCGCGTTAGCGCTGTGAGGACCCCGCATTCGGCAATTCCGAATACCGGCCGCGTGGTGCCTTCGCGGCAGACTTGCAACCCCGGATCGCTGTAGCACGCGATGACGAAGGCATCGGAGGAATTGTCGGCCTCAACCAAGCGCCGCAACGGCATGACCACGCTTTCGACATCCGCTTGAGTCTCGATCCCGAACGGACCTTCCGCCAGGGTGGAACACACGATCTCCGGACCGTTTGCAAACCTCAGCGGCTCCAGTGCCGCGTCGAGGCCGCGAGTGACATCCTCGTTGCAATTCGGATTGACAACGCGAATCCGCCCAGGGGATGCAGTCATGGAGATGCTTGCTTCCGATTGCGACGTCGTCCCAACATCATCGCGATGTTCAAATTGCGTTGCAAGCGGCGGGTTGTTCAATAGGTCGACCGACCGCCGGAGAGATCGAATACCGCACCGGTGCTGAACGAACATTCTTCGGACGCCAGCCAGACGACGAGCGCGGCGACCTCCTGCGGTTCTCCCAACCGACCAAGAGGGATCTTGGAAAGCATGTAGTCGATGTGGGCCTGCGTCATTTGCGCGAACAGTGGCGTTCGCACGGCAGCGGGCGTGACGCAATTCACCCGAACCGGCGTGTCGGCCAGCTCTTTGCCGAGCGATTTTGTAAGAGCGATCACGGCGGCTTTGCTGGCGCTATAGGCAGACGCATTCGGGTTACCATCCTTGCCCGCGACGGAAGCAATGTTGACGATCCGGCCGTAGTCTCGCTGGCGCATCAGCGGTACGACTGCTTGGCAGCAATAGAACGTTCCCTCCACATTGACCGCGAAGACTCTTTTCCAGTCGTGGACCGGATACTCCCACAGCTTCGCGTTAGGACCGCTGATGCCCGCGCTATTTATGAGTACGTCGACGGTCGGGATGATCTCGAGCGTTTTCTCAACGGCACCCGTCACTGAACTGAGATCACTGACGTCGACCGAAATGCTCGACCCGCCCAGCTGCTTCTCGGCAGCCCGTGCCGCCTCCGCGTCGAGGTCCCAGATCACGACCTTGGCGCCCGACGTGATGAGGCGCGCTGCAATGGCGAATCCCAACCCCGACGCGCCACCGGTCACCAGGCATTGCGGCCCTCGAGATCCAATTTGTTCATTGTCTATCCAGACAGGGGCGGCCCGGCGCGCGAGAGATGTACTCGTTCGTAGCGCCGGCAAGAGCCGATCTGCCGCTGCCGCGCGGCATGTCGGCGGCGATCAGCAATGCTGTCCGTGGCCTCGATCGAGCCAACTCCTTGCCTTGCGATGTCGAACCTATTCGCCCGCCCATTGCGGCTGGCGTTTGTTGAGAAAGGCATCCAGTCCTTCGCGGAAGTCACGGCTCATGTAGCACATGAGGATGAGGTCTTCGCCCTCCTCGCGCGCGAGCCGGCGCTGCAGCCGCGCCAGCGCCTGCTTGGTGGCGCGCAGCGTCAGCGGCGCGTTCCCGGCGATGACAGTCGCGAGCTCTTCAACCCGCTGCTGCAGGGCCGGAAGGTCCTCGACCACTTCGTTGAGCAGTCCGAGCCTCGCCGCCTCCTCGGCTCCGACGAGCCGGGCAGTGAAAATGAGATCCTTCACGCGCGCCGGCCCGATCAGCGCGGTGAGTCGGCCGACGCTCGACATCGAAAGACAATTGCCAAGGGTGCGGGCAATGGGAAATCCGAATCTTGTGGTTTTCGTCCCTACACGCAAGTCGCAGCAGGCGGCAATGCCCGCTCCGCCGCCGGTGCACGCGCCGGCAATCGCGGCGATGGTGGGCACGCGGCACTGTTCGAGCGCCGTCAGGACGCGATCGATGCGGGATTCGTATTCGATCGCGTGCTCAGGCGTTTTGAAAGCGCGAAATTGATTGATGTCCGTGCCTGACGCGAAAGCCTTGTCGCCGGCTCCCTGAAGAACAAGCACCTTGATCGAGCGATCCTTATCGGCCTGCTCGCAGATCTGCGCGAGCCGCTCGTACATCTCGAAGGTGAAGGCATTGCGCGCCTGCGGACGGTTGAATGTGGCGTGCCCGATGCCGTTCCTCACCTCGAACAGGAGGTCACCTAACTCTGTGGACTGTTGGTCCATACGGTCCTGATCTGCGACTGCGCTCTTGTGGGGACGCTATGGCAACTGAGCATAGCACAAAGAGCCATATCACACCGCCATCTGAATTCAAAAGCGCGACGCAGGGCTATGATGCTGTGCGAAGAACTGGTGGAAGGAGACGCGAGCTAACCGGCGCAATCATCCACTTAGCGGAACCGGTCAAAACCGTGGCGCTTACTGCGAATAGGCGCGCGTGCGCCCCACGCGCTGCGGCCATTTTGGTGCTGCCCGGACGATGGAGGGAGCCGCGAGAGTGCGCTCGCGCACGCGCAGCCAGTCGCGGGTGTCCTCGCGGCGCTTGGCGGCCTCGCGATGCGCCGTGTACTCGGGGTCACAATTGAGCACCAATCGGGACGACTTAGGCATGGAATATCCTTGGCGGGACGACATTCGATTGCGACACAACGCGCAGCTCACCGTCCTATTGCTGTATTTAGGTGCGGCCGGCTGTGAATGGGATAACGATCATCGTTCTTTGATATTGGCGCCCGCGAGCTCGCACGTCACGACGACGAAGGGTCAAACGGCAGATCCCGCTGGATGCGCTAGCAGTTCCTTCTCGCCCGCCGTTGGCCCAAGATTGCGCCGAATAGCGCTTCACGGCAAAGTCGGTGAGTAGGTCAGGCAAGATTGCAAGCCGATACATGGGCGGCCAGCAAGATGTGAGTAAACCATACCGGGAGACGACGCATGACGTTCACGGTCAGGAGCAACAGTTTCAAGGACGGCGACTATCTACCCAACGCACACATCCTTTCGGCCGAATTTGGCTTCGGCTGCCAGGGCAACAATCAATCGCCGCACCTGGCCTGGTCGGGGGCGCCCGCTGGCACGAAGAGCTTTGCCGTTACCTGTTTCGATCCAGACGCGCCTACCGGCAGCGGCTTCTGGCACTGGCTAGTGGTGAACATCCCTGCCAACGTGACGGAGTTTGACGCCGATGCCGGAAATCCGAAGGCAGCGAAGCTGCCGCAGGGCGTATTGCAGACCCGCACCGACTTCGGTACCCCGGGGTATGGGGGTCCGTGCCCCCCGGCGGGCGATTATCCGCACCGTTATCTGTTCACGGTATTCGCGGTGGGCACCGACCGCCTGTCGGTGACGGCGGATACGTCAGCGGCCATTATCGGATTTCAGCTGCATTTCAATACCCTGGCGAGGACAGCCATCATGGGTCTCTACAAGCGCTGACCGGATATCCCCGACGTGGACGATTGGCATCACTCTATCTTGGACCTTAGTCGCGCATCAGCTTGTCGAGCGTGATCGGGAGGTCGCGCACGCGCTTGCCGGTCGCATGATAGACGGCATTTGCAATCGCCGCCGCAGTACCGACGATGCCGATTTCTCCGACGCCTTTGACGCCGAGCGGGTTGATCTCATCATCCTTTTCTTCCACGAAGAGCACCTCGATCGCCCGCACATCCGCATTCACCGGCACGTGATAGTCCGCGAGATTGTGCGTTATGAAGCGCCCGAACCGTTGATCAGTCACGGTCTCCTCGTGCAGCGCCATACCGATACCCCCGACCACCGCGCCGAGAATCTGACTGCCCGCAATCTTCGGATTGAGGATGCGGCCAGCCGCGACCGCATTGACCACGCGCGTCACGCGGATGACGCCAAGCTCTTCGTCAACCTTGACCTCGATAAACACCGCCGAGTGCGTGAAATGCGAGTATTTGCTGTCCTCGTTCGGCTCGGCGCTTGCCTCTCGTTCGATTCGGTCGACCTTGCCGGCCCGCATCGCGTCTGCGACCGAGATCTCGCGGCTCTCCTCGCCTTTGTGCCGGATCTTGCCATCCGCGAAGATCACATCGTCAAGTGTCGCTTTGGCAAGCGGAGATCCCGGCATCCGCTGCGCGAGGGCGAGAAGCTCCCGCTGCACCGCCCGGCACGCCGCGTGAATGGCGGAGCCGACGGACGAGGTAGTGAACGATCCGCCCTCGACTGGTGCATCCGGCAGCGCGGAATCGCCGAGCTTTGCCGTCACACTCTCAAGCGGCACCCCCAGCATCTCGGCGCCGAGCTGGGTCATCATCGTATAGGTTCCGGGGCCGATGTCGGCGGTCGCGCTGGCGATCTCGACACTGCCATTGGCGGTCAGCACGGCTTTGGCGCTCGCCGGCATCTGCATCGCTTCCCAGATACCGGTTGCCATGCCCCACCCGACCAGCTCGTTGCCATCGCGCAGCGAGCGCGGCCGCGGATTGCGATTGGACCAGCCGAATCGCTCCGCGCCTTGTCGATAGCATTCGCGCAGCTGCTTGCTGCTGTAGGGCCGGTCTTCGATCTGGTCCTTGTCTGAATAGTTGATCAGCCGCAACTCGAGCGGATCGATATTCGCCGCATAGGCGAGCTCATCCATCGCGCACTCGATCGCGTACATCCCTTCGGCGCCGCCCGGGGCACGCATGTCGCAGGGCGTGTTCTGGTCGAGCTTGACGAGCCTCTGACCGAGATCGACGTTTGCGCAGCGATAAAGCAGGCTCGACCAGTTGACGAAGTCGCGCTGAAAATCCTCGAATTGCGAGGTCATGGCGACGGCATCGTGTCGGAACGAGACCAAGCTTCCGTCGCTATTGGCGCCCAATGCCAACGCGTGGACGTTTGCGGCACGGTAACCGAGCGTGAACATCTGCTGGCGCGTGAGGGTGACCCGCACCGAGCGTTTGAGCGCGAGCGCTGCCAGCACGGCGAGGGGCAATTCATATTGCGGGCGCAGCCCGGATCCGAACCCGCCGCCGACATATGGCGAGAGGACGCGCACCTTGTCGCGCGGCATTTCGAACACACCGGCAACGAAGTTCCGGCAGTTCTGTGGTCCCTGGGTCTTGTCGAAAACGGTGATGCGGCCGTCGCCTTCCCATATCGCCGTCGCGGCGAACGGCTCCATCGGATTGTGGTGCTCGACCGGCATGCGATATTCGGCTTTGATCCGGGTCGCTGCCTTGTCAAAGGCTGCCGCTGCTTCCCCGCGCGTTTTGGAGTGGGCCGGATCCCGCTTCGTGACCTCGCCGCGCTCGCGGCGGGCGTCGAAATCGGTCACGTGTGCCTGCTGCTCATATTCGACGCGGATCAAGGAAGCCGCAAACCGCGCGATCTCGAATTCCTCGGCGACGACCAGTGCTATCGGCTGACCATTGAAAAGGATTTCGGCGTCATAAAGCGGACGGAAGGGTGAGCCCGAAGGTGCGATGTCGTCGGTATATTTCTCATGCGACGATGCCAATCTGGGCCGATGCTCGTGGGTGAAGACGTCGAGCACGCCCTCCACCGCCAGCGCATCCGCAACGTGGACCCGCTTAATGCGACCTCTGGCAATGGTGGACGAGACCACGACGCCGTGGGCGAGCCCGGGCACGTTGTATTCGGCTGCGTATTTCGCAGCGCCGGTGACCTTGGCAGGTCCATCGACGCGGGAAATCGGTTTGCCGAGTGAACTGGTGAGGGTCATGGCACTCCACCGGGTTACTTGATGCGCTTGTCCGCTTGCGATTGCGGCGTCCCGCGCGCCGCCTGGCCCAGCGCACGCAGAATGGCCCGACGCGTCAGTTCGATCTTGAAGTCGTTGTGGCCGAAGCCGCGCGCACCCCGCAGCAGCGTTTCTGCGGCCTGCACGAAGCGTTCACGCGTCGGCGGTGCTCCGCTGAGCTGCGCTTCGGCTTCACGATCGCGCCAGGGTTTGTGGGCGACTCCGCCAAGCGCCAGGCGCGCATCCTTGATCTTGTCCCCCTCGATATCGAGGCCGACCGCGACGGACACCAGGGCGAATGCATATGAAAGGCGATCGCGAATCTTGAGATAGGTATAGTTCTTGGCGAAGCCTTTAGGCGGCAGTTCGATTGCCGTGATGATTTCGTCGGCACGCAGATTGGTGTCGATCTGTGGGGTATCGCCGGGCAAGCGATGGAATGCATCAAAGGCAATGCTGCGCTGGCCGGCAGGGCCGGTTGCCAGCACGCGCGCATCGAGGGCAGCGAGTGCGACACACATGTCCGAGGGGTGCGTGGCGATGCAGTGCTCGCTCGTTCCCAGAATCGCGTGCATCCGGTTGATCCCCCCGATCGCGGAACAACCGCTGCCCGGCTCGCGCTTATTGCACGGTGTGCTCGTATCGTAGAAATAGAGGCAGCGCGTTCGTTGCAGGAGATTGCCTCCCGTGGAGGCCATATTGCGCAATTGCTGCGAAGCCCCGGCCAGAATTGCACTGCCGAGCAGCGGATAGCGGCCCTCGATCCGCGGGTCGTAGGCGAGATCGGAATTGGCAACCAGTGTGCCGATGCGCAGCCCGCCGTCACTCGTCTCCTCGACCTTGTCGAGGGGCAGCCGCGTGATGTCGATCAGCCGTGACGGCCGTGCGACATTTTCCTTCATCAGGTCGACCAGGTTCGTCCCCCCGGCAATGAGTTTTGCCGCTGGGTCGGCCGCGACTTGGCGCACGGCATCGACGATGTCGACCGCGCGGGTATATTCGAAACTGTTCACCGCTTTGCCTCGCCGGTTGTCTCGAGGGTTTTGCCGAACATGACTTGTTCGATGGCCGCCACGATGTTGGGATACGCGCCGCATCGGCAGATATTGCCGCTCATGAGCTCGCGGATTTCATCGGCATTGCCGGCCTTGCCCTCGGCGATCAGGCCGGCGGCGGAACAAATCTGGCCCGGGGTGCAATAGCCGCACTGGAGGGCATCGTGCTCGATGAAGGCCTGCTGCAATGGATGCATCGCGCCTCCTTGCGCCAGGCCCTCGATCGTCGTGACGTGCGCGCCGTCCTTCATCACCGCCAAGGTGAGGCAGGAATAGATTCGTCTGCCATCGACCAAAACCGTGCAGGCCCCGCATTGGCCATGATCGCAGCCCTTCTTCGTGCCGGTGAGATCGAGATGGAGACGAAGCGCGTCGAGCAGCGTGGTCCACGGTGCGATCGCCAGTTTGCGCTGAATACCGTTGACATGGAGTGTGACCGCCACCTTGGCGGGATTGGGTCGTTTGTCCGAGCTCTTGCGAGCCGCTGAGGATGATTGAGCCATCGACATTCTCCGCAGAATCGTCATTCGCCGGGTTCGGACGCCGGCAGCGCGGCGGAATAAATGTCCTCCGGATGGCCACTATGGCCGCCGCATGGACCTGCGAGGCTAGCGTGGGGGCGCATCAAGAGGGTGAGCGCGGCGCACTCCTGCACCAATTTGACCGGCACCGGTCAACGAAGGCAGTCTTGACTTGTTCCAAACCAAGCAGGAAAAACCCCGGCCCGCTGTGGCGCTCTTGCTGTTACTATTAGATTCTTGCGCGATCGTCCGGCGAATTCCTTGAATGGAAGGCGGGACCCGGCCGTGGCGCACCTGTCGGGGTTTACTGCCGGCCTGTGGCGCGGTCCGGCTTGGCGCCCTCGCGCCAGATGGCCACAACAGCAGCCATGATCGCTGGTCCAACGAACAGTCCGATCAGGCCAAAGGTCTCCAAACCTCCGAAGATGCCGAGGAGGATCCACAAAAAGGGCAGCCGGGTCGACGCGCCGATCAAACCCGGTCGGATAAAATGATCGGCAGCGAATACCACGGCGGACGCGAATAGGAAAAGCAGGATGGCAGCGGTAATGCGGGACTGAATGAGAAGAGCGAAGCAAGCGATTATGACGACGAGTGGTGCTCCGAATGGAACGGTTGCGAGCAGCGCCGTTGCGAATCCGAACAGAACAGGATGGCTCACGCCGGCGATGACGTAGGCCGCGCCGAGGACTGCTCCTTCCGCCAATCCGACGAGAACGAGGCCGTTGACGGTCGCTCGAACCGCGACGATGGCTTCTTCCGCCAGTGGCTCCGCGGACGGGCCGACGAGCCGGTCGGCGACGATGTGGCTTTGTTTGGCAATCGTCGGACCGTCCCGATAGGCGAAAAAAAGCGCCAGCAATGTAAATGCCAACGTCATCAAGCGGCTGACTGCTTCGCCGCCCAGGCTTCGCGTCCACTGCATCACGTCCAGGGATTCGGCTTTTCCCAAAAGCTCTTTGGCTGCATCCGCGTCGGCCAGGTTGTCCTGCCACCACGATGCGACATAGATCCCTATGAAAGGAATTTGCGGCACCCACTGCGGTGTGCCGAGTCCAGCTTCCCTCAGTTGTCGCACCGTTTCGACAACAACACTCGCTTCCCGGGCCATCTCAATCGCTATCAAAATGAGCGGACCAATAATCAAAATGCCGATAACCAGCGCGAGCAGGATGCCGGCGCCGGATGGCCTCATACCTTTGCCGACCAGCCATTCGCGAGCGGGCCACGTCGCCAGTGCGACGACACCAGCCCATGCAAGCGCGGGCAGGAAATGTCGTAAGATCCAAATCGCTGCCAGGATTAATAAGGTCACCAGAATGAGCCGGCCAAATAACTGCAACGATGATGGCTGCTGCATAAAGAAGTCCTTCTTCCAAACGTTGCATGCCGCTCCGGGTGCGCTTGGGGCAGCCCGGTATTGGGCGCCCTGCGATGAACGCCATGCTCGACGGTCTTTAAGCCTCAAGGGCGGGCCACGAGTAGAGGTTCTACGTTTCCACCTCCCGCCATTTGCGGGTGCGACGGTTCAAACCCTTGGCGTAACTCTCGCTTCAAGACTACCGAGCTGGCGAGAAGGAAAGCGTCTTTCAGATTGTTGGACCGGCGCAGCGCAACGTTGAAAAAGGCATCGCCAAAATAGGTCCATTTGGCCTTGTCTTGGCATCCAAATGAAGGGTGGTGAGCATCCGCTGCGGTGATCACGAGTGTATCGGCATCGGCAATGCGAGGTATGAAGATTCCGGAATAGCAGGCCGAGATGACGACGACTTTGGATCGTATGCCGGTTCGCCCGAGCATCTCGGCGAGATCGGATGGTTGGAGCGTCTCCATCACCTGCCCTGCGGTGACAGCGAGGCCGTCCCGAGAGCCGTGGGAGGTAAGGATGAGGAACAGAATGTCGCTCTCCCCATTCATTTTTTTTGCCTCGGCTTGAAGCGTCGCAGCAAGCGTTTGGACGGTCGCGTCCCCACCAGTCTTGGTATTGAAACGTACAACGACGGGGTCGGCTCCGAACCGGCTCGCGACGATCTGCGCGGCGGCGGTTGCCTCTCGGCGAAACACGCCTTGCGGGCCGAACAGTCCGAATGAGACCACCGTCACCCTGCGATGGTGTTCGGCCGCATGCGCCGCCGCGAATACCGGCGCAAAGACCAGGAGCAGGGCGATCAGTGGCGCGCAGAGTCGGCTGATGATAGGCCCACGCGTCATGCAAACCTCCGTTCGCGAACGTATCGTCCCCCAACCCTGCATCCGCGACGAGACCTTCGCGCCGTTCAAAAGGACGCAAAGCCAGACCCCAAGTTCTCTACTTGCCGGGTTTCGCCGCCACGGGCTCCTTTTCGCGGTCAGCTCCGGGAGGAGACCGCTAGCGGGCAGACTCGAAGACGTCCGTGATGACTGTCTCATCGGTAATGCCACCCCCCGCTGCGTTTGGCTGTTGCGCGCCGGAACTGGGCAACCCATACATCGCTTCGATTGTACGAAGGATGTTCACGTGTGTGATGCCTCTGCCTTCGGCATACCTTCCCGGCTTTATGTGCGCCCCTGCAAAGACGGTGACGATCCGGTTCTGAATATCGCGTAGCAGGCGGTTATACCTGGTAGAGTATCGCGGGTCTGGCCGCACGAGCGGATTGGTGAGCCCGTAATAATTGCCGCGGTCATCGTTTTCGTCAAACGTAAGGATGAGAAGGCTGTTGTGAGTCTTTGCCCACTGGTAGTAGCCGTCGAGATTTTGTTGCAGCCAATTGTCGCCGGCTGGGATGCTTTCAATGGGTTCGCCGTTATGCATGTCATGATTCAAGTTCGGGATCACGAAGGCGACTGTCGGTAGCAAGGTATAGTCGGCGGGAAAATCCGCAAACCTCAGATTAGACGACGTGTCGACCGTCGTCCCGTTGGGAACGTTCGCGAAGCTGATCCAGGGAACATGCTTGCGGGCGTAGATGCATTGATCCGCCCGGCAATTCGGTGGGTCAAGATCGACGGTCGAGCCGATATTGGGAAGGTTCTCCGAGTACCCCTTGAAGGAGAGACCCTTTCTGATGAGTTGTTCGCCGAGATTGCTGGACTTGAACGGGTAATCGGGGTGGCTGGCTTTGCTGGGTACCTGATCGAGAAAGCCGACGTTCTGGTTGCTGCCGGAGAACAGCCAGAAATAGTTGCCCTGGCTAAAATGCTCCTCGGCGAACATGCGCTCGAAGGTCGCTCCTTCTGTTGCCAATTTCCCGATGTATGGCGCGTCAAACCTGCCGCCTAGGATTTGTTCAAAATCCTTGTTCTCTTCGACCACGATGACGATGTGGTCATAAATCGGCAGCGTCGGCGGCCAAGGCAGCCTATCAGCGGCCATCGCCATGCTGCCAATGGACCACACGAGAGCAATCGTGCACAGCCGCGGCACTTTCCTCATGTGTCCTCCAGCGAGCTATGTCGAGGGGCTGAGCGATTCGGAGGATGTCCAATCGCATGACGGTATCGGCTCCGCAACCGCTGTGTTATCACTGGATAAATCTTTATTAGCGGTTGCCGGTACGGAAATAATCATGCCGAGTCGCAGGCCTATTGCAAAACGTTTGGGCGCGAGAGGGCTTGACGGCCGGAGGCATGTCGCGCGTATTCGTTTGCCGCGCGAGCGCAAACAACTTGCTCCCGCGGTTGTTTCGCCCTGCATCTACATCATCCAGGATGGTGCGGTCGAACCTGAGAACTTCGCGAGCGACGTCACAACCTCTTTCTCGCGCAGTCGCGCCGCTATCCCTCTATCACCATCCGCAAGCACGTGATGGGCAGGAAGGCACTCCCTGCAGACCACAGTCGAAAACGTTTCCAGCACGACAGCCGACGGGGTAAGCCTGCGGGAGGCCCTCAGCGTTTGGCCGCGCATTGCCATGCTGAGCTTCGGAAGTCCTGCCGTGCAGCTCGCTGCCATGTATCGCATCCTCGTCGAGGAAAAGCGCTGGCTGTCCAGAGATAGGTTTCTCAACGCTCTGAACTATTGCCTGGCGCTGCCGGGACCGGAGGCGCAGTTGCTTGCAGCCTACGTTGGTTGGATGATGCATGGCATTCTCGGCGCCGTGCTCGCAGGCGGGCTCGTCATCCTGCCGGGTATGATTTGCATGATGGCGCTGAGCTATGGATACGTGACCGGTGGCGACTCCACGGTCGGTGAGGTGCTGCTGTACGGGTTGAAGCCAGCCATCCTGGTCATCGTTCTGGATGCGACCATTCGAGTCGGAACGCAGGTGTTGCGCACCCGATTGATGCTTGCGCTCGCTGGTTTGGCATTCGTCGGAACTTTTTTCTTCAACCTATCTTTCGTGCTTGTGGGTGTTGGGACCGCGTTGATCGGCTTCTTTGCTGGCCTCGTCGACATTGCCGCAGTTCCAGGCCAAGCCAAATCCCCTCCCGTCGCGGGATGGTTTCCTGGTGGCCCACGCGAAGGCGATTTGGCGGATCATATCCCGGCGACTCTGGGCCGCTATCTTCGCACCTGCGCGCTATGGGTCGCACTATGGTTCGTGCCGGTCGCGGTACTGATTGCTGCGTTTGGCCTGGACAATGTCTTCAGTCAGATCGCAATTTTATTTAGCAAGATGGCGGTGCTGTCGTTGGGTGGGCCGTACGCCGTCAACAGCTACGTCGCCGTTCACGCAGTGGAGCCATACGGCTGGCTCACCCACAACGAGGCTCTGGATGGTCTGGCGCTGGCCGAGTTGGCTCCGGGGCCCGTTATCCTGTTTCAGCAGTTCGTCGGATTCCTGGCGGCGTATCGCCATCCAGGTGTGTTGCCGCCCCTCGCTGCGGGCACGCTAGGCGGGCTGCTCAGCATATGGATCATTTCCGTCCCCACCTTCTTGTGGATTTTTCTCGTTGGTCCGTTCATCGAAAGATTTCGCGAGAACAAGCTTATCAACGCGACCTTGAGCGCCGTCACCGGTGGCGTGCTGGGGGTCGTTCTCACCTTTGCCGTCAGGTTCGGTACGCGCACGATATTTCTACGTGGCGAGCCGATCAGCGCCTTTGGGCTCAATTTCACTCTTCCCGATTTTGCCAGCGCCGACCCGTGGGCACTGGCAATCGCCATTGTCGCCGGCATCGCGATGTTCTGCTTCGGGCTTGGAATGGTGGCAACCCTAGCGGTGTCCTGTGCGGTCGGCATCATCCCGTATTTGATCGACACAATCGGAATGGGAACCCTGCACACCGGCCTACTTGGGCTTGTGGCCGGCGCTGCGATCGGATTCCCAGCCGGTCCAGTTGCGGTTTGGTGCCTGCATCTTCGCATTCAGCAACGACGCGCAATGGTACTCGCGATCGTTGCAGGCAGCGCGATAGGTGACCTCATTGTGGCAGCGGTGTTTTTCGTCGTCACCAACTTGCTTGGGGGTGCAGCCGCCTCACTGCAGATGTTGAAAAATCCCTTGTTTCAAGGCCCGATCCTGATCCTCGGTGGGATCGTACTTCTCTTGGTCGTGAGCCGGAGCGCGCTCTTGGGGCTGCCGCGCCAAGAGCACGCACGGCCTGAGAGATGGACATATGTCGGGGCCGGCCTTGCGGGGTTGATAGCGCTGGCCGCGAGCGTAACTCATCCGGAGAACCTTCTCGCCATCGGGGCCGTCTTCGCCGTCCTTGGGATCGGCTCCGACAGCGGCACCACTTTGCTTGCCGGGTTCTTCGTCGGGACCGCCACCACGTGGTTCAGCACGATCGAACTGCTTTGCCACCTAGGCGAAAAGCAGGGACGGCAGATCATGCTGCGAGTGATGCAGGCTTTGTGTGTGCTGTGCATCGCGGCAGGATTGGTCCAACTCGGCCGAGCGGCCAACCTCTTCAGTGGTTGAGATTTGCTGTGCTTAGGCCTTTGAGAAGGGCGACCACATACGGCGGACCTTCCACAGCCTCAGACGATCGGCCATTTCTTGCGCCTGCCGCAGGCCGGAGAGCTCTAGGCGGCGGCGATTTCGACTCCCTCCTGCTCACAGGAGTTGGCCACGTCGGAAACGGTTGCACGCTGCACGTCGCGTTTCCACCGCAGATCGTCGAAATCGGTACCCCGGTGCATGGTGCAGCGATTATCCCACATGACGAGATCGTTTACCCGCCACCGATGGGTATAGACGAATTGCCGTTGAGTCGCGTGGGCGATCAGTTGATCGATTAACGCGCGACCCTCGTGCTCAGGCATTCCGAGGATCCGACCTGCGTGTGATGCAAGGTAAAGGGATTTACGCCCGGTTTCCAGGATGGTGCGGACCAGCATCTGTGGCACCGGCGGCATTTCCTGCCGCTCCTCGTCGCTGAAATTGGTGAAGGCAAGCCGCGCGCGGGAATTGAAAATCGAATGCTCGGCCAATCGATCGAGACGCCGT
>Ga0307277_10000069_pt1 | contig 31202 bp, 35 predicted proteins | sample ER_DNA_116_FD_194473 | JGI IMG/M metagenome (GOLD analysis project Ga0307277, IMG submission 194473) | Bulk soil microbial communities from the East River watershed near Crested Butte, Colorado, United States - ER_DNA_116 | ecosystem: Environmental > Terrestrial > Soil > Floodplain | place...
ACGACCGGCCGCCGGTCACCCAGGCCGGCGCCCGCGGGGCGGCCCTGCTGGCCGGCATCGCCGCCGGCCGGTTCGCCGGCATCGACGACCTGCCCGACCCCGGCCGCAACCCGGCGGCCGGCCGCCGCGAACCGGAGAGGAGCCCGCGGTGAGCGAACCGCTGCTGGAGTCCAGGGGCATCACCAAGAGCTTCGGCGGCGTCCGGGCGCTGCGCGGCGCCGACTTCGCCGTCCACCCGGGCGAGGTGGCCGCCCTGGTCGGCGACAACGGCGCCGGCAAGAGCACCCTGGTCAAGATCCTGTCGGGCACCCTGGCCCCCGACGGCGGCGAGATCTGGTTCGAGGGCCGCCAGGTCACCATCCCGACCCCGGTGGCGGCCCGCGAGCTCGGCATCGAGACCGTCTACCAGGACCTCGCCCTGGCCCCGGAGCTCGACCCGGCGGCCAACCTGTTCCTGGGCCGCGAGCTGGTCCGCCCCGGGCTGCTGGGCCGGCTCGGGTTCCTGGACAAGGCGGCCATGCGGCGCCGGACCAACAGGGCCTTCGCCGACCTCGGCATCGGGCTCCAGGACACCGGGGCCATGGTGGCCAACCTGTCGGGCGGCCAGCGCCAGAGCGTCGCCGTCAGCCGGGCCGCCACCTGGGTCAGCAAGGTCGTGTTCATGGACGAGCCCACCGCCGCCCTGGGCGTGGTCCAGTCGGGCCACGTGCGCGACCTGATCCGCCGGGTCCGCGACTCGGGGATCGCGGTCGTGCTCATCAGCCACAACATGCCGGAGGTGATGGAGCTGGCCGACCGCATCGAGGTGCTCCGGCTGGGGGCCCGGGTGGCCCGCTACCGCGCCGCCGACACCACCATGGAGCAGGTCATCGCGGCCATGACCGGCGCCCTGGAGCCCGGGGAGGTGGCCTGAGTGAGCCGGAGGGGTTCGGGAAACCCCGAGGGGGTGCCCCGATGAGCGAGACCCGGGAGGTGCCGGCCGAGGCCCAGGACGAAGGGGCGGAGGCGCCGGCCCGGGCCGGCCTGCGGGGCGCGCTGCGGCGGCGGCTGACCGAGACCACCACCTGGACGGCCCTGATCCTGCTGGGCATCGTGGCCGGGTTCGCCGCGCTGCGCTTCCAGCAGTTCGCCACGGTGTTCAACTTCCGCAACATCGCCGCCGACGCCTCGGGACTGCTGATCATCGCCGTCGGCATGACCTTCGTGATCATCACCGCCGGGATCGACCTGTCGGTCGGGTCGGTGCTGGTCTTCTCCGGGGTGATCGCGGCCAAGGTGATGCTGGCCGTCGGCGGCGAGAGCTGGGGCGCGATCGGGGCCGGGCTGGTCGCCGGGCTGGTCGCCGGCACCGCCTGGGGGGTGGTCAACGGCGTGCTCATCACCAAGGCCAGGGTGCCGCCGCTGATCGTCACCCTGGGGACGCTCGGGATGGCGCTGGGGTCGGCGCTGCTGATCACCGGCGGGATCGACGTCCGCGGGGTGCCGCTGCGGCTGACCACCACCATCGGCATCGGCCAGCTCGCCGGCGTGCCCTACGTGGTCCTCATCGCGGCCGTGGTCACCGCCGTCGGGGCGGTCACCCTGTCGATGACCCGGTTCGGCCGCTACACCTATGCGATCGGGTCCAACGCCGAGGCGGCCCGGCGCGCCGGCATCAACGTCGACCGGCACCTCATCAAGGTGTACGGGCTGTCCGGGTTCCTGGCCGGGATGGCCGGGATGGTGTCCCTGGCCCGCTTCGCCACCACCACCATCGGCGGCCACTCGACCGACAACCTGGCCGCCATCGCCGCCGTCGTGCTCGGCGGCACCAGCCTGTTCGGGGGCATCGGGACGGTGCTGGGCACCGTCGTCGGGGTGTTCATCCCGGCCGTGCTCCAGAACGGGTTCGTGATCCTCGGGGTGCAGCCGTTCTGGCAGCAGGTCGCGGTCGGGGCCGTCCTGATCGTCGCCGTCTACATCGACCAGCTCAAGCGCCGCGCCCAGGAGCGCGGCGAGAGGAGGTAGCAGCATGCGCACACGTTGGCTCGTTGGACTGGCCGCGCTCGCCCTCACCCTGGCGGCGTGCGGCGGCGGCGACGACGAGGGAGGCGGGACCTCCGGCGGCGGCGGTGCCGCCAAGCAGTACAAGCTGACCCTGATCCAGGGCGTCAAGGGCGACCAGTTCTACATCACCATGGAATGCGGCGCCCAGGAGGCGGCCAAGGCCGCCGGGGCCACCCTCGACGTGACCGCCCCCGACGAGTTCGACGCCTCGCTCCAGACCCCGATCGTCAACGCCGTGGTGGCCAAGAAGCCCGACGCCATCCTGATCGCCCCGACCGACACCAAGGCCATGATCCCGTCCCTCACCCAGGCCAAGGCGGCCGGGATCAAGCTGGTGTTCGTCGACACCACCACCGAGAACGGGGCCGAGCTGGCCGAGTCGGAGATCGCCTCCGACAACGAGGAGGGCGGCCGCGAGGCGGCCCGCACCCTGGCCAAGCTGACCGGCGGCAAGGGCTCGGTGCTGGTCATCAACGTCAAGCCCGGCATCTCCACCACCGACGCCCGGGCCAAGGGGTTCGAGGAGGAGATCAAGAAGACCCCGGGCCTGAAGTACATCGGGCAGGAGTACTCCAACGACAAGCCGGATGTCGCCGCCGCCAAGGCCACCGCCGCCCTGGCCGCCCACCCCGACCTGGTCGGCATCTTCGGCACCAACCTGTTCTCGGCCGAGGGCGCCGCCACCGGGCTGCGCAGCGCCGGCTCGGCCGAGAAGGTCAAGATCGTCGGCTTCGACGCCGGCCCCAAGCAGGTCGAAGATCTTCAATCGGGCATCGTCCAGGCCCTGATCGCCCAGAAGCCGGCCGACATCGGCAAGGCCGGCGTCGAGCAGGCCATCGCCGCCCTCAACGGCGAGCCGGTCCAGAAGAAGATCGGCACCGGCTTCGTCGTGGTCACCAAGGACAACATGAACGACCCGGACGTCAAGCCGTTCCTCTACAAGTCGACCTGCTGACAAGGCCAACCCGCGGCCGCCGGGCACGCTCCCCCGGCGGCCGCGCTCTCACGCCTGGTGGCCCAGGACCGGCGGTACCCAGGCGGGATGCAGGGCGGCCAGGGCGGCCAGGGCCAGGGCGGCCACGCCGGCCGCGGCGGCGACGGCCGGGCCGCGACGCCCGAGCTTCTCGTACGCCATCAGCCCGGCCAGCGCCGCCATCCAGCGCAGGTCGGAGACGCCCACGGCGAACATGACCAGCATCAGGGCCCAGCAGCAGCCCAGGCAGTAGAGCCCGTGCCCCCAGCCCAGCCGGAAGGCGTTGCGGGGGCCGCGCCGGTAGTGGCGCAGGAGGTAGGCGGCCGGGTGCCGGCACTCGGTGAGGCAGCGGTCCTTGAGCGTCGAGAACTGGAAGGCGCCGGCCAGCCCGAGGGTGGCCGCCCCGACCAGCCAGGGACGCGCGGCCAGCCAGGGCAGGGCGTCCACGGCCTGGTGGACGCCGCCGTCGAAGACCAGCGCCGCCCACCCGAACACCAGCCACACGGCCAGGTAGCCGGCGGCGAAGCAGGCCAGCAGCCGGCCCCGCCGCGCCTGCCCGGCCGAGGTCTCGACGAAGAGCCGCAGCAGCGGCACGGCCGAGGGCAGCATCATGGCCGTGACCATCACCGTCCAGGCCAGCGCGTAGCCGCCCACCCCGACCAGGCCGGGGGTGTCGTCGGCGAACAGGACGTCGTGGTGGAAGCGGCCGGCGACGCCGGTGGCGTGGGCGGCCACCGCGGCCGCCCACGCCAGGGCGATGGCGATCGGCACCGCGACCGGCAGCCGGCGGCGCTCGACGGTGGTGGTGGTCATGGCTCGGCGGTGTAGGTGATGCGGTAGTCGGACTGGATGGCGTTGCGGCCCTCGAAGGACCACACCATCCCGTGCTGGGGCAGGTTCACGGTGTGGTGGTGGGCCCGACCGACGTAGGCGGGCGAGCCAGGGACGGTCGAGAACGCCGAGTCCCGCAGGGTCGTGATGGTGGCGCCGTCCGGGCTGCGGAACGGCTCCATGTCCGCGGACACGACCTCCCCGATGCGCAAGGTGCCCGCTCCGTCGCGGATCTCGTGCACGATCGGCGCCCGCTCGACGGCCACGACCTCGCCCACCAGCCCGGCCAGGTCGGCCAGGGGTCCGCCCAGCCGCCCGTGGTAGGCGTCCAGGATCGCCTGGTGCTGCTCGTCGCTGGCCCGGTCGTCGACGTAGCTGACCACCTGCCAGCTTCCTGGCACCAGGACGTTGCCGGGGATGTGGCACACGTTGATGAACGACAGCCCGCTCACGTCGACCCCGCGGATCGTGCCGCGGTCGAAGTGGTAGGCGTTGAACGAGTCGCAGCTCCCCCCGTCGGGATCCTGTCCCACCCAGCACGGGCACAGCACCCCGCACGAGCACGCCTCCAGCAGGGTTCCCTCCAGGTCGTAGACGACACCTGCGGTGGTGGTCATGGTGTTCTCCTTTCGATCGGGTCGTGCGCCATCGTCGGCGACGCCATGGCAGCGCGATTGCAGCGGCAGCGACCCCGGTCACGCCGACGGTTGCAACGGACCTGCAACCGGGCCGGGCCGGCTCGGCCTGTCGGCGGGTGAGCGGGAGGGGAACAGCGCCTCGACCGTGGTCTTCATCCTGCTGAAGTGGTGCACCTGGTAGGCGACGTGGAGGGCGAGCACGGCGCTGCCGACGCCCGCCCCGGCGACCATGGCCAGCAACGGCACCGCGCCGACGGTGAAGGCGAGCGCCAGGGCGACCGTCGTCCCGGCGAGCAGCCCGTTGATCACGGCCACGGCGCTGGGCAGGGTGAACAGGAACTGGGTCCAGGAGTCCCGCAGGTACATGTTCTGGAGGGCGCCGCGGACGTCGTCGCGGCCCGACAGCAGGAAGTAGTGGGCCTTGGCGGGGTCGAGCTCGGTGTAGTAGTGGCGGATCCGGTTGATCGCCCGGGCGTAGATGATGTCCTCGACCGAGTTGTGCAGCACCCGCACGTAGGTGACCAGCCCCAGGAACAGCAGCGCGGGCAGGACGGTGAGGACGAACACCAGGAAGACGTCGCCGAACCGCAGCTGCTGCGCGACCAGGGCCAGGGCCACGAGGCTGCTGGACAGCGAGCCCAGGTACAGCGCGGTGCGGCCGTTGCTGTCGCTGACGGTGACGGCCCGGGCCGTTTGGAGGGTGAAGTGCTCGGTGGTCAGGGCCAGCAGGACCGCCTGCGCGTTGCCGTCGCCGGCCGGCCGTTCCGGGCCGACCGCTTCGAGGTGCAGCTGGGAGCCGATCGCTGTCCTGGTCATGGGCTCACGCTACCCAGGGGTCGGTGGGCCGGGTAGTTCGACTTTCGAACCGGCGGGCCTCACCCGGGGTCGTCTGCGCCTGGCCCGGGCCGTCCAGGGCGACGTCTCCTCCGCACCGCGATCGTCACGGCAGTGGCAATCCTGTCCCTCTCGGCGGCCGGTACCGCCGCGCTGGCCACCAGCGCCGACTGGACCCCACCCAGCGCGCCGCGCATCGTCTACGCCCAGGGCTACTACTGCCTGACGCTCATCGTCGGCGTCGACCGGTCGACCGACGACCAGACGCCGCAGTCCCAGCTCACCTACGACGTGTTCGCCGACGGCCGCCGCATCGGCTCGATGGCCGACCTCGGCAGCACATCCGGCGTGTGGAGCATCCAGCACCTCACCCATACCGGCCCCAACACGATCACCGTCAAGGCGGTCGACGCGGCCGGCAACCGGTCCGCACCCAGCACCGGCCCCAGCACGACCAACGTCGTGACCGGCTATCCCTGCTGACCTCAGCACCTGGCCGGCGAGCATGGCGGGCTGCCGCCCCCGGATCGCCCGCCGCATGATCGAGTCCTCGGAACGGCTGGGCCGCCACCGCTGGACCATCGAACGGACCGGGGCCTGGCTGGGTGGATGGCGGCGACTGCGGATCGCCCGCCCGAGCTGGCTGCTCATCCATCGCGGAAGGACAGGCCGCGCTCCCGTAGGGCGTCGCGGAGCACCTGCACGGCGTTCGCCCCCATGCCGTGCAGCCTCATGACGTCGGACTCGGTGACCTTGGTGAGGTCCTCAAGGCGGGTGTAGCCGGCCCCCTGCAGCGCCCGTCGCGCCGGAGCGGCCAGCTTCGGCAGGTTGGATTCTTCGGTCCCCATCGTGCACCTCCTGGCGTCGATGCAGCACGGTAGAGGGACCACGAGCCTAGCCGAACCGGTGGACGCACGTTGCGAGCTCGACGGTTCCGGAATGTCCTGTAAGGATTCGCCGGACACGCCTAGCCGGAGCTGCGAGTCGACGGGCTTGTCTCCCTCAAGGCACAAGCCCGTTCGTCTCATTCCAAGGCCTAACTCTTGTCGAGCCTCCATGCGCACACGAGGCGTTCGCGTTCACACCGGTTCTCACAGCGAACGTGACGACCCTGGGTGAAGAGGCGGTCATAGGCGCCGCCGCCGACCAGCTCCCGTGGGCCAGCAACGCCTGGACCGTCTGCTGGTCGAGGGTCAGCGGACGACCTCGACCAGCAGCACCCAGGCATTGACCACCGCGACCACGAGCGAGAAGGCAACCCCAGGAACGAGCCAGTAGAGCCCGCCGCCAGCCGCCAGCAGCAACGACACCCCGGCGACCACCATCGGCAGGGTGGCGGCCTGGGTGACCACCACCGAGATGACGGGGACGAAGCGCGGCTGGTTCGGTATGGGAGCGCGCAGCGCCCGAAGCGAGATGCCGGTCACGGTCGACCAGGCGACGATCCCCACCACCAGCACCTCGCTGCCAAGCACCCAACGGGGCTGCTCGGGCACCAGCGCGAAGGTCGAGACGATCAGCACGGCGACGAGCAACACGATGGTCGCCAATGCCGCACCAGGCAGGCTCCGGATGGCGATGATCCGTTCGAGGTTGATGGACACGGCCACGAACAACAACCCGCCCAGCGCGGCCGACGCTCCTGCCTCGGCCAAGAACAGCTCACCCCAGCCCTGGGTCGTGTAGCCGGTCATTGGCGTCTCAGCTGGCTTGGTGCAGTTCCCATCCTGTACCTCCCCGTCCGTCACGCTCGCGGATGCCGCGTCGCTGCCAGGCTGGCTCAAGACGCCAGCGACCAACAACTCCGAGCGAGCAGCGCCGCGCCAATGGCGGTGCGGGGGTGGGACCAGGGGGACACAGTGGGTCGGTTCGGCAGCCAGGACCCGGCCGATGCCTCAACTCGGGCCTCTGCCGACCATCAACCCGACACCCGAGTCCCGTGACTGACCGCAGCCTAGACAGACCGTAAGGCGGCGCTCCCGTCGCCGTCGGTGGTGTTGATGTCGGGCTGGCCGATGGCGGTGCCGGTGTCTTTGTCGAAGAAGTGGAAGCCGCAGGTGTCGACGGCCAGGTCGATGGTGCGACCGACCCGGGCCTGGGTCTTGGGGTTGACCCGGGCGGTCCACAGGCCGTGGCCTTCCCCGGCCAGCTCCTCGTCCTCGCCCTCGTCCTTGGCCGCCTGTCGAAGCGGGCGATCATGATGTCGTGGTGCACCGGTGGGGTGGCCATGACGACCTGGACGGCGCCACCCTATCCTTGGGGTTCGTGCCGTCGGCCGGCGACAGCGAACACCTGCAGGAGGCACATGCCCGACCCCGTCCGGCTCGCCCTCGTTGGCTGTGGGCGCATCGCCCAAGTCGCACATCTCCCGGCGGTCGAGAAGGCCGAAGGGGTCGACCTGGTGGCGGTCAGCGACCCCAGTGGTGCGGTGGCCCGGTCGGTCGCGCGCCGCTACGGCCTCGCCGCCGCCTACACCGACCAGGGATCGGTCTGGGCGGATGCGTCGGTCGAGGCGGTGATCATCGCCGCGCCCGACCGGTTCCACCATCGGCTCGCCGCCGAGGCGCTCGGAGCCGGCAGGCATGCGCTGGTCGAGAAGCCCCTGGCCTCGACCGTGGCGGAGGCCGAGGACCTGGTCGCCCTGGTGGACCGGACCGGGCTGGCCCTGCAGGTGGGGGCGATGAAGCGTCACGACGAGGGGCTGCAGTACGCCCGCCGCTTCATCGCCGAGCGCCTCGGCCAGACGCGATCGTTCAACGCCTGGTACCGCATCGGCGACCTGCGCCCGGGCATCGAGGCGACCCTGTTCCCGCCGGTCGTCGTCGAGGCCGGCGCCCGCCGGCAGGAGGCGGCGGTCAAGGCCGACCGCCAGCGGTACCTGCTCGCCACCCACGGCGCCCACATCTTCGACACCGTCCGGTTCCTCCTCGGCGAGGTGGCGTCGCTGGTCGCCCGGCACCGCCGGCACGACCGCGACCACGTCTGGCAGCTGCTCCTGACCACCACCGCCGGCGCCGTCGGCACGGTCACCATCACGGCCGACGTGCCCGGCCTCCCGGCCGAAGGCATCGAGGTGTTCGGCACGACCGGGGCGGTCCGGGTCGACCTCCACTTCCCCTTCTACCGCCGCGCCGCCACCGTCCACGCCTACAGCGACGGCGCGGTCGCGGTCCCGACCCTCACCGACGGCGACGTCTACGAGCGCCAGGTCGAGGCGTTCGCCCGGACCATCCGCAGGGGCGGCCACCCCGACCCGGACGTGCGGGACGGGCTGGCGGCGGTCCGCCTCATCGAGGCGACCGCGACCGCCGTCGAGACCGGCTCCGAGGTGGAGCCGTGAACGACACCGCCGGCCACAGCCGCGCAGGGTTGGCCGCGCGTCTGGGCATCTTCGCCCGGACGTTCCCTCGGGCGACCCCTGAGGAGGTCGCCGCGGCGGTGTCCCACGCCGGCTATCCGCTCGCCCACTGGAACTTCACCGCGATCGGTCGCTCCACCCTCGCCGCCGACGTCGACGAGGCACAGGTCACCGCCGTCCGCCGCGCCTTCGACGGCGCCGGCGTGGCCATCCCCAGCGTCTCGGCCACCTTCAACCTCATCCATCCCGACAGCCAACTCCGGGCCGCCCAGACCGCGCAGGCGGTCCGGCTGATCGGTCTCGTCCCCGACCTGGGCGCCGACGTCGTCACGCTGTGTTCTGGCACCTGCGACCCGGACGACATGTGGCGCGCCCACCCGGGGAACCTGACCACCGACGCCTGGACGGCCATGCGACGCACCCTGGACGACCTCCTCGATGCCGCCGGCAGCGCCCGGGTCCGCCTCGGCATCGAGCCCGAACCCGGCAACGTCATCCGCGACGCGAGGACAGCCGCCCGCCTCCTGGACGAGCTGGACCACGACGCCGCCGGCGGCATCGTCCTCGACCCGGCCAACCTGCTGTCCCCCGGGTCGGTCCCGCGCCAGTCCGAGATCCTCGCCGAAGCCGTCGCCCTCCTCGGCCCCAGCGTCATCGGCATCCAGGTCAAGGACGTGGCCGCCTCCGGCTTCGCGGCCCCCGGCGCTGGCCTGCTGGACTACCCCGCCATGTTCCGCGCCCTGGCCCCCCTCGCCCCCGTCCCGGTGATCGTCCAGGACGCCCACGAGGACGACGCCGCCCGCCTCCGGCACGACCTGCTGCGCTGGTCCGCCGGCGTCGTAGCGTGAGCGGGTACGAAGGCGGCCCGGCGACCTGCTGCAACTGGCGGCTAACAGGCAGGAGAAGACTCCAGCCGGCTGGCAGGGGCGATGGCCGCTGGCCCTGACGACAGGCCGGCCGGGGAAGGCCAAGCTGGGGCTGGAGCGTCGCGTTCTGACGACGCACGGCCATCGAGCGAAAGGAACCCGGAACATGTTGCGGACGCGCGAGGTACCGCCGTCCCCGCAGAGCAGACGGAACGGCCCCGCGATCGAGGCGCGTGGGCTGGTGATGCGTTACGGCGGCCGGGAGGTGCTGCACGGCATCGACCTGGTCGTGCCACATGGGTCGGTGGTGGGCTTCCTGGGGCCGAACGGGGCCGGGAAGACGACCACCGTGGAGATCCTGGAGGGCTATCGCCGCCGCACCGCCGGGCACGCCAGCGTGCTGGGCATGGACCCGGCCAGCGGCGGGCGTGGGCTGCGGGAGCGGATCGGCATCGTGCTGCAGGAGACCGGCCACAACCCGGATCTGACCGTGCGCGAGACCGTGCGGCAGTTCGCCGGCTATTACCGCCGGCCCCGGCCGGCCGACGAGGTGGTCGGGCTGGTCGGTCTGGAGGAGGCGGCCGACCGGCGGATCCGGGCACTGTCGGGTGGGCAGCGCCGGCGCCTGGACGTCGGGCTGGCCCTGGTCGGCGACCCCGAGCTGGTCTTCCTCGACGAACCGACCACCGGGTTCGACCCGGCCGCCCGCCGGCAGGCCTGGCAGGTCATCACCGGCCTGCGCGACCTGGGCAAGACGGTCCTGCTGACCACCCACTACATGGACGAGGCGCAGGCGCTGGCCGACCGGGTGGCGATCATCGCCGCCGGCCGGATCGTCGCCGAGGGCACGCCGGCCGACCTGGCCGCCGCCCAGCGCGGCACCGAGATCCGGTTCACCCTTCCCGCCGACGCCGACCCGACCGAGCTGCCGCGGGTCTCCGGCGGGGTCGCCACCCGAGGCCGCAACGTCGACATCTCGACCGACGACCCGACCCACGATCTGCTCGCCCTCACCGGCTGGGCGGCCGGCCGGGGCGCCGACCTGGACGGCCTGACCGTCGCCCGCCCCAGCCTCGAGGACATCTACCTGACGCTGACCAGCGACACGGAGGAAGCGGCATGAACTCGCTCGTGCTGGCGGCCCGCGAGAGCGGCAACGTGCTCCGCTCGTTCTGGCGCAACCGCTCGGGCGCCTTCTTCACCATCCTGCTGCCGGTGATGTTCCTGGTGTTCTTCGGCGCCATCAACCGCGACGGGACCGTGCAGCTCAGCCAGCACGGCCCAACGATCGGCTACACCACCTTCTTCGCCCCGGGCATGCTCGGCATGGCCATCATGACCGGCACGTTCGTGGGCCTGGTGATCGGGTTGACGATCATGCGGGACAACGGGCAGCTCAAGCGGCTGCGCGGCACGCCCCTGCCGCCATGGACGTTCTTCTGTGGCCAGGTCGTCTCCCGGCTGGTCCTGGTCGCCGTGGAGGCGGTGCTGGTGCTCGGACTGGGCCGGCTGCTGTTCCATGTCAGCCTGCCACCGTCGGTCACCGCCTGGGCCACCTTCGCGCTGGTCGCGCTGCTGGGGGCGGCCACCTTCACCGCCGTCGGCGTCGCCTACACCCGTCTGGTGGCCAACGCCGATTCGGCGCCGGCGCTGGCCAACGCCGCCTACCTGCCCCTGTTGTTCCTGTCGGGCGCCTGGTTCCCGATCGCCGGCCTGCCCCATTGGCTGGCCTCGGTCGCCAACGCCTTCCCCCTCGCCCCCATGCTGGACGGCATGCGGCAGGCGCTGATCTTCGGCCACGGGCCCGGCGCCGTCTGGCCGGACCTCCGCAAGCTGCTGGTCTGGCTGGCCGTCGGCCTGCTGGTCGCCCTGCGGACGTTCCGCTGGGAACGGGCCGCCTGAGCGCGGCGGTGACGACCTTGGCGCGGTCCGGGACCAGTTCCCTCGCTGGCCCGGGCCGCGCCCACCGGCGGTACCGGCCGATCGGGGACTACGCGTTCCTGGGCGACTGCCACACCGGTGCGCTGGTGTCCTCGGACGGCTCGGTGGACTGGCTGTGCCTGCCCCGCCTGGACGACGGCAGCTACTTCGGCCGGCTGCTGGACCGCGAACGCGGCGGCTGGTGCGCGATCGGCCCGGCCGACCCGGCGGTACGCACCAGCCGCCGCTACCTGGACAGCACGCTGGTGCTGGAGACCGAGATGGCGGTGGCGGGTGGCCGGGTGCGGGTGACCGACTGCCTCACCATGCGCCCCGGCGGCGCCCGGGAGCCGTACCGGCAGCTGCTGCGGGTCGTCGACGGCCTGGAGGGTGCGGTCGACCTGCGGATCGAGCTGGTCCCCCGCTTCGACTACGGGCGGGTGCGGCCGTGGATCCGCCGCGCCGGGCACACCTGGCAGGCGCTCGGCGGCGACGACGGGTTGGTCGTCGAGGGCGACGTGCCGCTGGTCCCGTCCGGCCTCCACGACCTGGCGGCCGAGGTGCGCGTGGCCGCCGGCCAGCGGTTGCGGCTGAGCCTGCGCCATGTCCGGCCGGAGGTCCTGGACGGCTCCGGCAGCAGGCCACCGGCCCCGGCCGAGCTCGACCGGCGGCTGGAGCAGACGGTGGCCTGGTGGCGAGACTGGTCGGCTCCTGGCGGCCGGCTCGGCCACGACCAGCCGGCCCTGCTCCGCTCGGCCATGGTGCTCAAGGCGCTCACCCAGGCGACCACCGGGGCGATCGCCGCCGCGGCCACCACCTCCCTGCCCGAGGCGCCCGGTGGGCCGCGGAACTGGGACTACCGGGCGAGCTGGGTCCGGGACTCGGTGTTCGCGCTGCGGTCGCTGGCCGAGCTCGGCTTCACCGCCGAGGCCGACGGGTTCCGCCGCTTCGTCCAGCGCAGCGCCGCCGGAAGCGCCCAGGAACTGCAGATCATGTACGGGCTGGGCGGCGAGCGGCGGCTGCAGGAGCAGATCCTCTTCGACCTGGAGGGCTACGAGAGCGCCCGGCCGGTGCGGATCGGCAACGCCGCCGCCCGCCAGCACCAGCACGACGTCTACGGGGAGCTCCTGGACCTGGCCTGGGACTGGCACCGGCAGGGCCACTCCCCCAACGCCGACGACTGGCGGTTCCTGGTGGAGCTGGTCAACGCGGCCGCCGAGCGCTGGACGGCCCCCGACCGCGGGATCTGGGAGCTGCGCAGGCGGCCGCGGCACCTGGTGTACTCCAAGGTGATGTGCTGGGTGGCGCTGGACCGGGGGCTGCGCCTGGCCGACGAGGTCGGCTTCCCGGCGCCAGTCAAGCGCTGGGCGACGACGCGGGCGGCGATCCGGGCCGCCGTGGAGCGCCACGGCTACGACCGCAGCCGTGGCGTGTTCACCCAGGCGTTCGGGCAGCCCCAGCTGGACGCGGCATTGCTGCTGCTCCCCAGCGTCGGCTTCGTCGCCTGGGACGACCCGCGCATGCTGCGGACGGTCGAGCAGGTCCGGCGGGAGTTGGAGGTCGACGGGCTGCTGCTGCGCTACCGGAGCCCCGACGGCCTCGAAGGCGCCGAGGGCGTGTTCGTGGCCTGCACCTTCTGGCTGGCCGAGTGCCTGGCCCGCCAGGGCCGCAGGCCGGAGGCACGGGCGGCCTTCGCCAGGGCGTCGGCGACCGCCAACGACCTGGGGCTGTTCGCCGAGGAGTTCGATCCTGCCACCGGCATGCTGCTGGGGAACTTCCCCCAGGCGCTCACCCACCTGTCGCACATCGCGGCCGCTGTCGCGCTCCAGCAGGCGGGCTGACCGTCAGATCGTCCCGACGGCCCGGAGGGTCCGGTTGATCAGCCGGAACAGGTTGCGGGCCAGCAGCGCCCAGCCGGTCAGGAGTCATTGCCCTTCACGGTCATCGCCACCACGGTGACCAGCAGCCCGACGATCAGTAGCCAGTCCGCCACGCGGGCGGCGGCGGAGCCGGGCTGGGCGGCGCCCAGCACGCCCAGCACCCCGCCGTAGACGAAGGCGGTGAAGATGCGCTGGGCGGTGACGACCCGGCGGGCGTGGCCGAACGCGTAGGTGACGAAGGCCACCGGGACCAGGAAGCTGCCGGCTACAAGCCGGGCGGGAACTGGTAGGTGGACGGGACCGGGGAGGGCAGCTGGGCGGCCGTCCCGAAGGCGATCACGATCTCCTGGTGGGGCTCCAGGGTGATGGCGGTGGGGTCAGCCTGGACGGGCCTACCGTCGACGAAGACCCGCAGCTGCCGGCCGCCACCGGCGCAGTAGCCGCCAAGGCAACTCGGGGTGAACCGCACCCCCCACACGGCGAAGAACTGCCCAAGGGTGTAGGTGCGCACGGTGGGCGACTCCACGTGCAGGACGCCACTGGGGTCGTGGGTGTGCAGCGGGGCGAACCCGACGGCCGGGTCGATGCCGATGCCCGCCGGCACCGTGACCTTGCGGCCGTCGACGTAGAGGTCGAGGTGCTGGTGGATGTGGACGGCAGTGCCCTCGAGCGGGCTCAGCGGCGGCACACCGATGGCCTGCAGGCGTTCGGCCAGGCCGGCGGTGTTGGCACTCCATGGCGCCGGGCCGGTCTGCAGGCCGGCGAGCCCGGCCGAGACGGCCAGCCCGCCGATCCCGGCCACCAGCACCACCGCCAGCACCACCACGATGCCCAGGCGGCGACGCTGGCGGCGGCGCCGGGCCGCCTCCCGTGCCCGTGCCGCGGCCTCCTGTCGCCGCCGGTGGGCCTGCCGCGCGCTCATCCCAGGGCTCCTCTCCAGCTACACGGTGCGTGGCGCCTCTGCTGATGAGGATGAAGCTGGAACGGCTGCAGGTCTGCCCGGCCAGCGCCCGCCAGGGCTCCTGGCGGACTGGCATCTTGCCGTGCCTGCTAGCTGGAAGGGCGTTCCTGGATCGGCCGGTCGATCTGGAGCCTGGTTCCCTGCCCGGCCGGGCTGTGGACCTGGATCGTCCCACCCAACGCCTCGACCCGGTCGGCGAGGCCGACGAGCCCGGAGCCTCCCCTCGGCTCGGCGCCACCGACGCCGTCGTCGCGGACCGACCGGTGGAGGAGGCCGCTGGTCGCCTGGGTGATGCGCCGAGCCCGCTCCTGCTGGTCGGGGTCGTTCCCCACCAGCCGCTCCAGGTTGGCGGCCTGCTCGGGAAGGCGTTCTGGGCGCGCCGCCACGGCTCCAGGAACCGGTCCTGGTGGGTGATGACGTACGCCCGCTGGGCGGTCTCCACGTCCACGACCAGCCGCTCCAGCACGTTGGCGACGAAGGCGGCGCCAATCAGCAACGCGAGCAGGCCGCTGGCGATCAGCATGCGGCCGGTCAGCCCGCCCCGGTGCTCCGATGTCCGCAGCGTGCTCACAGCAGCAGGCTGGTCGATAATCCGGTCTATGGTGGGGAACGGGTTGCGGGTGGTGTTGGCCGAGGACGACCTGTTGTTGCGGGAGGGCCTGGCCAGCCTGCTGGAACGCTCCGGCTTCCAGGTCGTCGGCCAGGCCGGCGACGCCACCACCCTGCTCACCCTGGTCGACGCCCAGGCCCCCGAGCTGGTGGTGGTCGACATCCGCATGCCCCCCAGCCACACCGCCGAGGGCCTGGACGCGGCCCGCCAGATCCGCCACCACCACCCCGGGATCGGGATCCTGGTCCTGTCGGCCCATGTCGAGGTCGAGCACGCCATGGAGCTGTTGGCCAGCGGCCGCGGCGTCGGCTACCTGCTCAAGAGCCGCATCACCGACCTGGAGGAGTTCCTGGACACCCTGGCTCGGATCGCCAAGGGGGGCTCGGTGGTGGACCCGGCCCTGGTGGCCGAGCTGGTCGCGGCCCGGCGTCGTGATGATCCGCTGGCCGGGTTGAGTGCTCGGGAGCGGGAGGTGTTGGGGTTGATGGCCGAGGGCCGCTCCAACGCCGGGATCGCGCGGCGGTTGTGGGTGACCGAGGGCACGGTGGAAAAGCATGTGCGGAGCATCTTGACCAAGCTGGGCCTGGCCGAGACCGACGACGACCACCGCCGGGTCCTGGCCGTGCTCACCTACCTCGACGCCCACTGACCGGCCGGGGGGTCGTCACGGTCTGGCGCCGTCGCCTCGGCCGGCCAGCAGGTCGCGGATGGCGTCGGCCGACAGGGAGGTCTTGGGCAGGAAGCCGATGGCCGGGCTGGCCGCGATCAGCTCGGCGTAGTCCTGCTCGGCCCGGTCCAGCCCGTCGACCAGCAGCAGCCCGACCGATGCGGTCGCCGTGGGGAGCGGGGCGGTGCCGCCGGGCGGGACCGGCTGCAGGTGCCCGGTGGCCAGGCGGCCCAGGCCGACCAGCAGCATCACCGCGCAGGAGCCGACGAACAGGTCGGTCGGGATGGCGAAGATGCGGCCGGACTCCCGCACGCCCCGAAGGTTGGCCCACGCCGGTGTCGTCGCGGCCAGCCGCAATCCCGGCTTCCCGGCGGCGGGGATCTTGACATGCCGGCTGGCCGCCACGCTGCGGCCGGCCGAGCTACGCCCGGTGCGCCTTCCCGCTCGACCTCACCCAGCCGGCGAAGGCCTCGATCGCATCGACGACCGCCTCGAAGCGGAGGGAATGGACCAGGTCGAAGACGTGCTGCGCCCCGGGCAGCTCGGCGTACACCACCGGACTGGAAGAGCTGCCGCGCAGCTCCTCGACGAACCGCCGGGCGTCCTCCACCAGCACGATCGTGTCCTTGTCGCCATGGGCCACGAAGAACGGCGGCGCATCCGACCGGACGTACGCCCGGGGTGAGGATGGTGACCGCTCGTTGGTGTCGAGGCCGCCGTAGTAGCCGTACAGGCAGATGGCGGCGGCGACCGCCGTGTCCCTGCGCTCGAACCCAGGCTGGAAGGCGGGGTCGTTGGCCGTGAGGGCGGCCATCGCGGCCAGGTGGCCGCCCGCGGAGCTCCCGGCCAGGAACACCACTTCCGGGTCGGCGCCGTACCGGTGGCCGTGGTCCCGCATCCAGGCGATCACCTTCTTGACATCGACGAGGTGATCGGGGAAGCGCGCGCTCCGACCCAAGCGGTAGTTCGCGCTCACACACACCCAACCGCGGCTCGCCAGGCGGTGGATGAGGGGACGCGCCTCGCGGCTCTTGGCGCCGCCGCGGAACGCTCCCCCGTGCAGGTAGATGAGCGTGGGGCCGCCCGCTGGATGGGAGCGATGGCGGTAGAGGTCGAGCAGGTTCGCTCTGCCGGCGTCGCCGTAGCGGAGGTTGGCCACCCGCTCGACCTCACGGGGGCGGGTCGGGAACGGCCAGCACAGGATGCGAGCCCACCGGAGCCGGCGGCGCAGCCCAGCGGCCATGCCGGCGTCGATGCTGGTGCGCCAGCCAGCCCCGAGGCCCTCGGCCAGTGCGCGCTGGACCGCCGGGCCGGCCCGCAACCCCCGCCAGGCGATGACCACGAGCCCGACCGTCGTCAGCACGGCCAGACCGAACGCCGCCCACCCCCCCGGCGAGCGGAGATCACCCTGGCCGGCGGCCAGCAGCGTCGAGGCGAGGAGCCAGTAGCAGGCGACGAATGGCAGCTCGTTGGGCAGGTAGCCGAACCGGAAGCTCAGGTTCGACGGGCTGGACCGGCGCGGCCGCGGCGGCGCCACAGCGAACAGCACGCACCACGCCATGAGCGTCACCGTCACCACGTACCCAATCGGCATGGTCGGCACAGTACCGGCGACGCCGTCGGTGCGGTCAGCCGGGATCCTGTGAACAGGCGCGGCCGGGGCCGCCGAGAGGCGGTAGCCGTGCAGCAGCCGGAGCGTTGGAATGCTCATGGTCTGGCGAATTCGTCACTGGACGTCACTTTCCGCCGGGACTACTGTGCCAACCGCATCCGACGAGGGAGGGGCCATGGCACACCCGAATGAGGAGCTGGTCCGGCGAGGCTATGAGGCCTTCAACCGGGGCGACGTGGAGTCGCTTCGACAGCTGTTCGCCGACACGACGATCTGGCATGAGCCGGGCCGCAGCCCCATCTCAGGCGACTATCAGGGCCTGGACCAGGTGCTCGGCTTCTTTGGGGCGATCGCCGAGCGTTCCGGCGGGACCTTCCGGGCCACCGTGCATGATGTCGTGGCCAACGACGAGCATGTCGTGGGGCTGCACAGCTCTGACGCCGAACGAGATGGGCGTAGTGCTCGTAGCCCAACCGTGCTGGTGTTCCATATCTCGGACGGCGAGGTCACCGAGACCTGGTCGCACCACTACGACCAGCACGAATTCGACGAGTTCTGGGCGTAGATCGCCAGCCGAGTGCGACGCGGCCCGCATCTGGCGGCGATGGCTCCAGCTTGGCCGGTTGGCTGACGTCCGTTCACGCTGAACACTGCCGTGTTGGCGAGAGTCACCGCCACCGCCGATCGAGGGGAGGCCGGCAGGATGGACGAGCGCACCACCAAAGTCGGTGAATTGCTGCATGAGGCGGCCGAGACCCACCACCAGGTGTTCCGGATCACCGACGGGGCGGATGACGACTGGGCGTCCTGGTACGCGGAGTGGCTCGTCAGGCTCTCGGAGCTGCCGGAACTCCTCGGCGGCAAGGTGGTTCGCAGCGAGTTGACCTACATGCTGGTTCGCTTGGACAAGGAGTACACCGAGCGCCGCGCAAGTGAGCCCTGGGTGGACTACTACGCTCGCGAGCTGACACGCCACTTCGGTCCAAGCTGACGCCTGACCCCCTGCACTACCAGGCTCGTCGCGTTCCGCGGCAACAGCCCTGATGCCGCCCTACGGGCTACGCCTCGGCCCAGACGCCCAGTTCGTTCCCGCTCGGGTCGGTGAAGTGGAACCGGCGTCCACCGGGGAACTCGTACGGCCCGTTCACCACCTGGCCACCGGCGTTCTTCACCGACTCCACCGACCGGTTCAGGTCGGTCGAATAGAGCAGCACGAACGGACCTCCCGCCCGCACCTCCTGGCCCGTGCGGAGACCGCCCACCTCGGGTGAGGATCCACCCTGGGGGCTCTGGATGCCGGCGTACTCGGGCCCGTAGTCGTTGAACCGCCAGCCGAACGCTTCGGTGTAGAAGCGCTTGGCCTGTTCGAGGTCGGTGACCGTGAGCTCCACGTAGTCGATGGCATGGTGTCGGTGCGCAGATGGCTGAGACATGTCCTGCATTGTGCACGTCGGGCACGACAGGGTGCATAGACGGCCAACTCGCGTCGCGGAGCGGCAACCACCTCGCGCTTCCAAGAAATGCTGACGGAACTGTGGGTGCGCGGGTCAGGATTGAGCAGGCGCAGAAACAAGGCCCGCTTGGATGGCTGCCAGGCGCAGCCGCCTGTCCCACGTCACGAAGAGCGAATCCGCCTCCATCACCGCCAGCGCCGTCGCCAGATGGATCGCGTCTGCAGCGCGGAGATCGTAGCCGGCGGCGAGGTCCGCGGCTCGGTCGACCAGGGAGTCCGCAATGCTGACCATGGTGCAGCGTTCGAAACAGCTGCGGAGTCCCTCGGTGGCAGTCCGATATCCCTCGTCGCTCACTCGACGCCCCCGGCGGGCGGCGGCCAAAGCCGCGGCCGCTTCGGCCCAGGCGAGGCGCGACGCCACGACATGGCTCGCCTCCTGCCATAGCAGGATCGCCTGGTCGGCGTCGCGCTCGGCGATGACCAGCTTGAGGAGCGCCGAGGTGTCGAAGTAGGCGATCACCGCTCAATCAGATCACTGATGCTCCCCTCACTGGGAACCCGCGTCCAATCGACATCCCCCTTAGGCCGACGAGGCGGGGTCGCCACCCCTGCCCTGATGAGCCGGTCAATGGGTCGCTCTTCGTGAAGCCCGACCAGGCGAGCAATAGGATGCCCCCGGTCGGTAATGATGACGTCCTCGCCACTTCGGGCGGCAGCCACGTAATGCTTGAGCCGATCCCGCAGCTCACGGATCCCCACCCGCACCCAAACCTCCTCTGGTACACAAACAGGCCGGCTCAAGTGTACCCTTCTCGTCCAGGCCGCGCCTTCTTCAGAACCGATGGACCGGGCTCGCGGCGGAAGGCCGAGGTCACGGACGCGTTCACTTCAAAGGTTCTCGCGCCCAGACCAGCACCCATACGCCGCTCCGGAAGTGCTCGAAGCCAAGCTCGGCCCAATGGGCGCCGAGCGCCGCGATCGCGCGACCGCGTTCCGCGTGATCGTAGCCACCATCGAACGGAGCAGGATAGGTCACGGCGATATCACATCCTCTCCCAAGATCAGCGGATACCCGTTCCTCGAGGCTTCCGAGCCGCCTTGTGGCGGACACGCCTCGTCTGGAGGCGTGCTTGATCCGATCGATGATCGCGACCGGGTCGAGTCCGGTTCGCGCCTGCCGCGACGCCTGGCCGTCACCGGGCCGTGACCGGCTCGGGACAGGCTGTTGCCATGGACCCTCAGGGTCGTCGCAGCAAGGAGGCCACCATGCGCCCCGCCCGCATCATCGTCGCCGCCGCCCTCGCCGTTGCCGCCATCGCCACCGGTTCCTACCTCGCCCTGTCCACCACCTCGCACCGTGCCGCAGCGCCCACCGCGCCGGTGTCCGCCGCACCGCCAGCCAGCTCCGCGGCCGAGACTCCAACCGGCGCCGGCGGCGCGACCGGCAGCGAGCCTGTGCTGCTGGCCGACGGGCGCCACCCGGTCCTGCTCAAGGCCATCGACCCGGGCCGGGGGACGGTCACCTTTGACCTGGTCCAGTACTTCCGGGACGAGGAGGCCACCAGCGAGGCCGCCAAGGACCACCAGGAGTCCCCACCGCCCAACGACTCCTACATGCGCAACGTCAACCCTCGGCTGCGCACGCTGCCGGTGGGTGCCAATGCGGCCATCACCGCCAACCAGCTGGCCGGCAGCAACGAGAACGTCCCGGTGAGCCTGGGCCGGCTGGCCAGCTTGACCCGCGCCGGCAGCGGGGTGTTCTGGATCACCGTGCGCGATGACCAGATCGTGCAGATCGGCGAGCAGTGGTCGCCGTAGGCTGCGCAGGGGCCGGGGGTCCTTCACCCGGAAGCTCGCCGACGACCAACGGTTCACAATGCCATGCGGACCAGGTGGACCGGCACCCCGGCGCGGACCATACTCCCATGCAAGACAACGCCTGCCCCGAGGTGCCCGACCTGCGGCAGCCTGCTCACCCGTGACACGCACGAGACGCATTCGCTCCTGGCGCCTGGCGAGCGGCTCACGCCATGGATGATCCATGACCTGCCGAGGATCGCCTGGATTGTGGAGTATCGCGCAGCAGAGTTGACTGACGAGGAGCGGCACCTCGTGCGCGATGCGACCACCCGGATGCTGGGTGCCCTGGAGCACGAGACCGGCCTCGCTGGAAGCCGCGAACGCGGCGCGGCAGCCGGATTCGGGGTTCGTGGTTCTCGGGCTGCCGGCTTCCTGCCATGATGCTGTGGTGCTCTCAGTGGCTGGCCCTGTGCGTCGACCGCCGAGCCGGCGGGTCGTATGGTGGACGCTGGTCCTGGCCGGTGTGCTCGTGCTGCTCGTGCTGTTGGTCATCGTCCGGGCTGCGAGCAGGTCCGATGGATCCGCGCTGACGCGGCGGCCCGTGGTGGTGCGGCAGCTGGAGCGCTCGCTTGTCTCGCTCGGTGGTTACCCTCGGACGTACGTGGATCCAGCCGAGGCCACCGCACGGCCCGACCTGCCGGCAGCGGCGGCGTTCAAGGGCTGGCTGGGGCTGGTGGGCGACGCCTATGACAATGCACGGCATAGCTCGACGCCGATCGAGGTCTACCTGGTCAGGCGGTCCCAGCCACCCCGATCGCAACCCCGATCGCGGCCGCCCGGCCACCTGGAGTGGATGGTTCGGTTGACCAGCGTGCCCTGCCTGCAGGCTGGCTTCCAGCCTCCCGGGCCGCCGCCTCCGCTGGACCGCGACGGCTGTGACGAGTACCTGTTCCTCGATGCCAGCTCGGGCGGCACATCGGCGGGGTTCGGCACGAAGGCTGGGGAGGTGCTCTTCGTCCCCGCCTGACTCGGCTCCTGCCGGCCGGTGCGGCGTCGCCGGCGGCCACCCGCAGGGCCGGCCTTGAACTGGTAGAGAAACCTCTTACGAGCACAGCAAGCAGCTTGAGCAGAGGCTACCCGCGGGTGCCCGCTACCAGGACTCGGGACTTACGAGATGTTCCTGAGGCCATGCAGCACCCTCTCCAGGAGCTCCACAGGCGGGAGGTCAGCGTCCGCGACGGTGGCCTGCGGCCGGTACAGCACCACCACGCCCTGGAGGGCCATGTCGCCGACGATCACGCGGGTCACACCCAGTAGCAGGTCGAGCCGGGCGGAGATCTCCGCGACCGACACGACCTCCCTGGACAGCGCCGCGATGGAGCGCTGCTCGCGGCCCAGCCCAGCGAGCTGCTCGTCGATGCCCGTGACCGTCTGCACCAGCGTCTCCAGCTCGAGGTCGTCGTGGGCCGGGCGGGTGCGCCCACCGGTGACCGTGTAGGGGCGGCGGTAGTGGCGGGACCAGGTCCGTCCCCCCTCATGCGCTCCACCGCCGCTCATGCACAGCTACCCATCGTGATCGCGGCGCCTACTCGACCGGCTCGCCTGCCTCAGCGGCAGCATCCGTGTCCCCGCCACGGTTTGGTGCCGGCGCTGCGTGCCGGCGTAGCGGCAGGTGCGCGCGCGGCTGCCAGCCCGACTCCGTGGTCTTCGCCAGCAGGAGCGGCTCCGGCGCGGCCATGACGCCGGCCGGCACCGGCGGTGCCATTGCTGGGTGCTCGCCAGCCGAGCCGAGCAGGACCGCTGGCAGCAGCACCAGCGCGGCGACCCCGCCGAACCAGCAATGACGGAGTTGCACTCTGATGCCGTGGCGGGCCGCGAGGCGGCCGACCACATGGAAGCCCATGATTCTCGACACGGCGACGTCGGCCGCCAACGGCTCGGCCAGCCGCCTGTTGGCCTCGGCCAGCTCGGCGTCGCTCATCCCGATCCCGTGGTCCTCGATCTCGAGCACGTAACCGTTGCCGGTCGGACCGCCGGAGACTTCCACCCTGGTGGTGGGCGAGGAGAACGAGGTGGCATTCTCGACCAGCTCGGCGAGCAGATGGGCGACGTCGCTGGCGGCCCGGCCGGCCAGTGTGAGGTCATAGATACCGGCAACCTGCACGCGGTCATATTCCTCGACCTCGGCCACCGCCGCCTCGACCACGTCGCGCAGCGGTACCGACTCGCTCCACCGGCGGCGCTGCTCTACGCCCGACAGCACGATCAGGTTCTCCACGTTGCGCCGCATACGAGTGGCGAGGTGGTCCATCCGAAACAGCTCGTGGAGCCGGTCCGGGTCGACCTCGCTCCTCTCCAGCTCGTCGATCAGCTCGAGCTGCCGGTCGACCAGTCCCTGGCTACGTCTGGCAAGGTTGTGGAGCAGGTCGCCGATGCTCTTGCGCAACGCCGCCTGCTCGGTGACGTCGCGGATGTTCAGCACCAGCCCGTTGACGCGGGGATCGTCGGCGAGGTTGGTGCAGATGCTCTCCACGTGACGCCACGACCCGTCTTCGTGCTGCAGCCGGCACCCAAAGTTGGCGGTCGCTCCCGGCGCCTCGACCAGCTTGGTGAGGGAGATGTTGACGTCGTGCTGGTCGTCGGGATGGACGAGGTCGCCCAAGGCGGTGCCGACGAGGTCGGCAGCTCGCCGGCCGAGCACCCGCTGCACCGAAGGGCTCTGATAGGCGATCGTGCCGTCGGGCGCAAGCACCGTGATGAGGTCCGAGGAGTTGTTCACCAGCGAGCGGAACTGCGCAGCCTGCTCAGTGCCGGCCCGCCGCAGCAGCAGCCCCAGGGCGAGGGCGGCGAGCACGCTGAGCAGCCCAAGGGCGATTTCGATCCGGACCAGCCGGCTGAGGGATGCCTCGGTTTGCTGGGTGATCTCCTGGACGGCGTCATTGGAGACGCTCGACAGCTGCGCGCTCAGCACCCGCAGCCGGGTCACGTCGGCGCCGTGTCCCGGATCGGAGCGGCCGCCCTTCAGGAGGCGGTCGCCGGTGTGGATCAACTCGTCGATGAGGCGACGGTCCTGCTCGAGCTTGCGGCGGACCTTCCAGTCGCGGGCGGGCGAGACCTTCACCCTCGCGCCACCGCCCTGCGGTGCGCGCACGCTGCCGCCGTCCAGCAGCACATCGACCGGCTGGCGCATGGCCTCGCCGCTGTCCTCAGGGTCGGCCTAGAAGCCGTCGACCACCAGCAGGACGTCCTTGGTATAGCGCTCCACGAGGGCCCGCTGGCGCGCGGCGGTGTAGACAACCAGCGCCGAGCCACGCTGCTGCCCGATGGCTCGCGCGTTGTAGCCGACGATCGCGGTCACCAGGACGATGAGCACGGGGATGACCCAGCCGAGCCGGCGACCCAGGCGCAGGTCGCCAAGGATGGGGAGCCGCGGGACCAACCGGCCGATGCCGGACCGGCCGCCTGCCGCCGTGCGCTGGGTCGCGCTCGCGGCTCCCACCTCAGCGGACGGTGAGCGCCGCATACATCCCACCCAGGTAGTGGCCCTCCAGGTTGCAGTACATGACGTAGTGGCCTGGCGCCAGGCGCAGGACGAGGGTCCGGCGGTCGTCGATGTCGAGGCCGCTGGCGTCGTCGAGATGGTCGAGGTCGGGTGCGTCTTGGTTGACCGTCAGTCCGTCGCGCTGCAGCGGCAGCTTGTCAGGGGCACGGTCGGTTCGTATGACGTTGAACTCGTGGGTGGTTGGGCCCTGATTGAGGATGCGGAAGCGGACGGTGCCGGCGGGCACAACGGCCGCGTCCTGCCGGACCTTGAAATCCTCGAGTAGCACGTTCACGGGGGTGCCGCTGGGCGTGGGCTCGTGCCGGCGGGCCACGGTGAGGGGGACCGCGAGCGCGAGCGCGGCCAGCACAAGCGCGAGCGCCCACGCCCAGCGCCGCCTCGCCCTAGTCCACGCCATCCCGTTACCTCCTCCAGATGGCCAGGGGTGTTCACCCGCCCTGCCCGCACGCCCTCCGTGACGTGGAGCGGATCCGGCCGGCGGCCAGGGCGGCGAGCAGCACCAGCGGCAGCAGGAGGATCGCGATGAACTTCTGGTGGATGCGGAGGTTGTCCAGCATTCATCTCATCCTGGGGGACACCACGGCGAGCACCCAGGCCCACCGGGAAAGGGCGCAGAAGAAGGCCGTGCGGGAGCATAGCACCCTGGGCCCGGAGACCCAGCATTGAGGTCCTGGAGTCCAAGCTCGACTAACGGTCCTGGTCCATGCCGCTGAGGACACGGCTGGCCGGTGGTGGCGTCGCCGAAGGCGATCTGGCCGTTGGAGCCGGGGAAGGTGGCGTGGGCCGGGCTGGCTAGGATCAGCCCGGCCAGCATCGTAAGGATCGCGAGGAGGGAGACGCGGCCGAGGCGTCGTGGCGTGCGCATGTGGATGCTCCTCTTGGGCCGCTGCTGCGGCCGGACCTTGGTCGGGCGTCAGAAGATCGGAAGAATCGTCGGTGGGTTGGGTCGGGCCACCGGTGGCGGCGAGCCCCAGGGGGCCAACGGTTGGCTGAGCCTCGAACCTGCCGCTCGGCACGACCGGGCCTCGGCAGGACCGGGCAGTGAACGAGGGGCGGTGCTCGGCTCCGGTGGACTGGCGACGCAACCAGGGTCGCGTCCTCGGGTGATCCAGCCGCAGGATGGCTTCGTAGGCCAACACCGCTTCGGCGGTGACCATCCCCCTTGGTGCTGAAACAGACCTGGTCGCGCAGGAGCCGACGACAAAGGAGTTGACCGGAGTCCCGGGGCAGTCCGCCGCGCTGGCCTTGCCTTCTTCATGACATTCCGCCTGTCCTGATCCGTTGGTCGTCATCTGTCTGCTTGTGCAGGACGCCCACCGGCGGGCGAACCTCAGCGTCGGACCATCTGGAATCGTCGGTTAGGCATCGGGGGTCTGCCCTGCTGCGGGCTGCAGCGGGCTCGAGGCCTGATGCGGCCTCAGCCGTCTGGGTCGAAGCGGACCAGGGTGCCCTGGCTGGTGGTGAGCCAGACCGCACCGGGGCCGACCGCCAGGTCGGTGATGTAGCTGCCGGCGGGGCCGGTCACCGAGCCGCTGCCGACGACGGTGTTGGACTGTGGGTCAACGCGGAACAGGGTGTCCCCGAGGTTCGCCACCCAGACCACGCTCCCATCGACCGCGACCCACCCGGCGCTGCCGGCCTGGCCGCCAAGCCCCACGGTGGCGGCCACCCGATGGGTCACCGGGTCGATACGGAGCAGCTGACCCTCGTCGCAGCCGATCCAGAACGCCCCTGCGGCATAGGCCACAGCGTTGCTTCCCCGGCAGACGGGGATGCTGGCCGCGACCCGGTTGGTGGCCGGGTCGATCTGGTAGGCCACACCGGACTCGCTGGTCAAGACCATCACCGCCCGGTCGCTCGCGGCGAGCCCGGCCGGCGTGTTGGCCAGCTTCACCGCGGTAGCCACCGTGTTGGTCGCCGGGTCGATGCGGACCACGCCCGTGCCGCCAAGGTCGTAGTCCACCCAGACCGCACCCGCCCCGACAGCCATCGACATGCTCACAGGTGCGTTGTCACCGCCGGGCACGCCGATGGTGGCCACGGTGCGGCCGGTGGCCGGATCCACCCGGGTCACGGTGCCCTGGGCGATGTGGGTCAGCCACAGCGAACCATCGCCGACCGCTCCCAGGTCCGAACCCGATGGGTTCATCGGCAACCTGGCCGTCACCTGGTTGGTCCGTGGATCCACCCGGACAACCTCGCGGTCCCGCTGCACCCACACCCCGGCAGCGTCGGCCCGGACGACGCTGAGCTGTCCACCGATGCGGATTGAGGCGGCCACCCGCCCAAATGAACGGGGCCGGGATGTCACTTCCTCGCTGGCCTGCTGGCGGAGCTGGACCGTCACCACTGCTGCCACCGTGATGACCGCCGCCGCGACCAGGGCGGCCTGCCGCCAGGCACGCCGCCGGTGGCGGCGTCGCACCAGCGCAAACGGTGGCACCGGGCCACGCGCTTCGGCCAGCTGGCGGGTGACCTGGCCCACCTGCCGGCCACGGCTGTCCAGGTTCATGACCGGCCTCCCAGTTCCGGCTCGGCACCCAGCCGCCTAGCCAACGTCCGGCGCCCCTTGTGCAGGTGGGCCCGGACCGTGGCATCGCTGCAGCCCAGCACGCCAGCGATCTCCGCGGTCGGCCAGCCCTCCAGGTAAAACAGCGCAATGGCCTGGGCCTGACGGCGAGGCAAGCCACGGACCGCCCGCCAGAAGTCGGCCGCCTCCTCCGCCTGCTGGCTCTGGTCGGCGTCGGCGCCCAGCAGGCGACGACCGGCCAGCCGCAGCAGGCTACGAGCCTCCGCAAGCTGCCGGCGGCGCAGCGACACCGCCCGGTTGGCGGCCACCCGCCGCACCCACGCTCCGGGCTGCTCGTAGCGGCTGATCCGCTGCCAGGCCTGATGCGCAGCCAGGAACGCCTCCTGGGCCAGGTCCTCAGCCGCCGGCCAGCTCCCCGTCAGCGCATACCCCAGGCCCACCAGGCTGTGGTACTCCCGCTCGTAGAACCGCTCGAACGGCTCCGGCAGGCGGTAGACCAGCTGGTCGGATGGGTCGCTCATCACCGCGTCCCTTCGCTGCCTGCCGCCGCTGCAGATCATGGCACTCCCAACCATGGTTGCTCTGCCAGATAACACGCGCCAGCGAACCCCGATGTTTACCGGCTCCACACTCGCTTCTCGGCTGCCGACGTAGGCACGTGGAGCGCAGCTGGCGAGGACGAACCTAGTCCCGGCCTGGGCGGCCACCCCGCACCAGCTCTACCAGAGCGAGCCGTCGGCCCAGGCCCAATCTGCATACAAGTCCCGCTTGCAGTCCAGCGGAGGCTCGACGGTGGTCAGCCTTCCCAAGGGGAACGAAGGGCACGGCTGCCGGGATCAGGATGCCGGCTCGGCGGCGCTGGCTCCGGTCCATGTCGACAGCAACAACGGCACCCAGCCGACGTTCGGCACCGTTCCCGAGGGGACCGCGCCGGTCCGAGTACTGCTCAAGAGAGACGGCCGCCGCTCCTGGTCGACGCGATCGACGCTGGGCCCGGCTTCAAGCTGTGGTTCTAGGTCGTCGCCCACACCGGCGCCAGGATCGTCGGAGTCGTCGCCCTGGACGCCGGCAACCGGGAGCTCGACCGCTACCCGTGACCCGGCCTCCAACCCAAGGAGGTGACGGCCATGACACCGGGGACCACCCGCCGGCCTGAACCCTGAACGGGCGCCGTGGCTGCTGGCTGGCCTCTGGTGGTCACCGGGACCATCCGGCCCAGCTGCCCCCTCCCGCAAGACCACTCGCGCAGCCCCACCCGTCCCACGCCGACCCGGCAGCCGAGAAGCGAGTGCTGAGTTCGGTAAACATCGGGGTTCGCTGGCGCGTGTTATCTGGCAGAGCAACCATGGTTGGGAGTGCCATGATCCGCAGCGGCGGCAGGCGCTCAATCGGCCGGGTCGGGCCGCGCAGTCGGCGTCGCCCGAACGGGGAACGGAGGTTCCCAATGTCCAGACTTCGACGGGTCCTGATCGTGCTGGCGGTCGGCGTCCTTGCTGCGACGCTGCTCACGGCCGTGCTCGGCGGGACCGCCCCCGCCACCCCCAGCAGCGGTCAGGTCAGCACCCTGCTGGCCCGCTCCACCGTGGCTGACCCGATCAACCTCAACGAGCGGCTCGCCCAGGGCCAGCACCTGCGGATCCACACCACCGGCCCGATCGACGTGGCCGACTACCGGGTCGAGCTGGCCCCGGGCGGCACCACCGGCTGGCACAGCCACCCAGGCCCCAGCTTCAACGTGGTCGCCGAAGGCGAAGTGACCTACTACACCGAAGGCCGCACCTGCACCCCGCACCACTACCCGGCCGGGACCACGTTCGTGAACCAGAGCCAGATCGTGCACATCCTGCGCAACGAGGGCACCGTGCCGGCCGTCGTCTACGTCACCTGGCTGGTGCCGGTCGGGGCCAACCCAATCCGGGTTGACGAGCCGGCCCCCGGCAACTGTCCCTTCTAACCCTGCGCGAGGGAGCCCGGGGCCGCTCGCTGGCGGCCCCGCACCTCGCCTGGTCGCGCCCGGCGACCCCATCCTTACCATTCGTGTTGCCGCGCACCTGTAATAAGGCGCCTGCAGGTCAGGGGACCGTGAGTGTCCGTGGTTGACCGTGACGAACCGGTGGCGTCGCGCTCGGAATGGCACGGAGATGGCACGGCCGGTGAGGACGACCGCGGCTTCGGCCTGGTGGAGACAGCACCAGCTCGGCCGATGGGCGAGGCCCGTCCAGGTCGACACCACCCCTCGTTGGCAAGGCCCGAAGGGGCTCGCGGCAGCTCCAGAACGCACCTTCGCTCGTTTCGCTTGGCGGAGGCTATTTCCCTTGACGCCTTGGATTCCGGCGCTGCAGCCTGCTCCAACCCGGAGGCGGTAGGAGGCGAGCTGCACGTGGCGGACGATATGGCGGTTTGGCAGTCGGTTGCGGCGGTGCAGACTGAGCGTGTACTGCGGTTGGTGCGAGAGGTATTTGGCTATGATGTGCTCGGTGCTTATGAGCATGGGTCGGCGGTATTGGGCGGCGTGCAGCCGACAAGTGACGTTGACATTCTGGTGATTACCAAGCGCCCGGCTAGCCTGCTGGAGAAACGCCAGCTCGTGGAGGGCTTGATGACGATATCGGCCCGGTGGCCGCCTCCCGGCCCGGAGCGCTGTGTTGAGGTAACCGTGGTGGCGCAGCCGCAGGTGCGGCCCTGGCGATATCCGCCAAGCTTTGACCTGCAGTACGGCGAGTGGTTGCGCAAGCGCTTCGAGAACGGGGATGACTCAGCCCTGCAAGCGACCGTCAACCCCGACCTGACAACCCTGCTGACCATCGTTCTGCTCGGTGACCAGCCGCTGTTCGGGCCACCGCCGAGCGAGCTACTGGACCCAGTGCTGACGGACGATTGCGTCGAGGCGATGGTCAGCGATATCGATGTATTCATGAACGGGTTTGAAGGAGATACGCGGAACCTTCTGCTTACGTTGGCGCGTATTTGGCAGACTGTCGTTACGGGCATTATTGACCGCAAAGATCGAGCGGCTATGTGGGTGCAGGAACGATTGCCGTCAGATTATCAACAGCTTATGGAGAGGGCGCGGGCCATGTATCTTGGCTTGCAGCCGGATGAATGGACCGGTTGGCCATCCGAGGCCCGGGCCTGTGCGGACTACATGATCTCGCAGATTCAACGGGAGGTGACACGTCGGCAACCGGGCTTGGTGCTACGGCTGGCAACCGGGTAGGGATACGCGCCGATTGACCTGCCGGCCAAGGCGGGCCCTGCGGGCGGCCTACCGCCGCCGGGCAGACTTTGACGAATGAATTCCCGTTCCGGTGGCTTTCCGACGCCCCACTCATCGTCTGGTCGCTCGTCAAGCCGCCGATTCAATGTGTCAAGGTCGACTCCAAGGACAAAAACACCGTCAAACAAATCTATAAATTTTGAGAAATTCCTAGAACCACCGCAGAAAAATGTTGCCGCCTCATCCTGGTTTGCGACCAAGGCTTTTACTTTATCAACATGCCAAATGTGGTGCTCGTGTGCGAAGCCATCCGTCGGTTCACCAGTTTCCGGATCTCCTTGATAAGCCAATTCGTCGCCACCATGAATGGCATGGTAGCCGCGCCGCTGCAATTCATTGCAGACCGAAGTTTTGCCGGTGCCGGAAAGGCCTTCAATCAGATAGTTTCTAATGCCCATTTGCTAGAGGATAACACACAATGTGAGACGAGATGCTGTCTCTCACGGCTGTCGTGGCGGCGCCGGCCTGGATCCTCGTGAGGCTCAGAGCATCTACCTCGGGGAGTTCCTGTCCAGCTCCCGCCTTGTGGTTATCGTTCCCGTTGCGTGCTGGGTGAGGCCGGTTCCCCGGTGACCGTCGTGTCGTTGCCGGGCCGGAGGGCGGCCGGCGGCCGCCCGCAGGGCCGGCCTTGAGTTCGTAGAGAAACTCCTCACTGTGATGCTGCCTGCGGCGCCTGGGTCTGGGTGCTGGCAGGCTGGCGCCGGCAGGGAGAGTGACCCCAGCCCTCACTGGCCGTCTTGAGGCGTGCCTTGGTGTTGATCTGTCCTCGAACTGCCGGCACCGGCCTGGCCCACCATCGTCGCTGGCCTGATCAGAAGCCTGTCCGCCGTCTGGCGTGACCCATCACAGTCCTGCCGCACGCGGTGAGTCCAACCCAGGCCGGTGCCACACAACGATCGTCGTCTTGGAAGGAGACAACCGCGATGCCCATACTAGAGGGCCGGGTTGACGCCGTCATCGGGGTCGACACCCACCGCGATACCCACGCTGCTGCGCTGCTGGACCCCAACGGCGGCGTGCGGGCCACCCTGGAGGTGCCAAGCGACCGGGCCGGGCATGCTCGGCTGCTGCAGCTGGCCGCCGCGCAGGCACCAGGCCGGCGGGTCTGGGCGCTGGAAGGGACCGGGTGCTATGGGGCAGGGCTGACCGGCTTTCTGCTCGACCATGGCGAGTGGGTGGTCGAGATCGACCGGCCCAAACGGTCACGTGGCCGCAACGGCGCCAAGAGCGACGCCTTGGACGCGGTTCGTGCCGGCCGGGAGGCGCTGGCCCGCGAGCAGCTAGTAGGGCTCTGTCAGGTTGGCGCGCGGGTTGGTCCCGTGCGGCGTAGCCAGCGAGGGGCGGGATGGTTGCAGATCGGGCAGGCGCCGGCCCAGCACCCAAG
>Ga0307277_10000070_pt1 | contig 31191 bp, 31 predicted proteins | sample ER_DNA_116_FD_194473 | JGI IMG/M metagenome (GOLD analysis project Ga0307277, IMG submission 194473) | Bulk soil microbial communities from the East River watershed near Crested Butte, Colorado, United States - ER_DNA_116 | ecosystem: Environmental > Terrestrial > Soil > Floodplain | place...
TGTCGCCCCCAAATCCCCCCGTACTGCGGCGGAATATGCGCTTTGGCATCTACCTTGCTCTTGCAATCGCTGCAGTAGTCGGCGCGTGCGCAAGCAATCCCGACGTCATCGATCCCATCTACGTCTCGCCCTCGACATTCGAGAACTTGACCTGCCGTCAGATCGGCGAGGAGCAAAAACGCATCACGCGCGAGGAGGCTGCGAACATGAAAGACGGCAAAGCGACCGATGCCGATCAGGTTGGTCTCTTGAAAGGAGCGATGGAGGCGCTCGAGCAAATATCGATCGAAAAAGGTTGCAATATCGAATTCCAGCACGGATGAACGCGGAAAGGCTCCGCACCGGCGGTCCTCAGCGGTGCCTCGTACCGAGCCCGAGAAGGTCCCGTATAACCGTAACAGGAATCGGCCTTGAGGAGCATGCGCGATGGAGTCGGGACGCGAGGACGCAACCAAAAGTTGAATACAGTGGGCAGAGCTCAACAAGTATTCGATGCGATGGGCCCCGGAGCTACCGTCTCATGCAACTCACAGCTGTGCGGCGCCTTGTCGGCCGCTGCGCTAGATTGCCCGCAGCAGGAGGTTTCCCGTGGCGCGCGTGCGAATGATCAAGCCCGAAGAGGCCGACGCCGACACCCGCGAAGTCTACGACGGCGTTCGCAAGCACTGGGGGCGCATCAGCAATTTCTCGCAGGTGCTGGCGCACCAGCCGGCCGCGCTCGCGGGCTGGATGCTGCCGAACGCAGCGATCCGCCTCGACAACGTGAAATCAGATCCGGACTACGTGAAGATCCAGCAGCTCGTCATCATCAAAACCTCGGCGCTCAACCAGAGTGCCTATTGCATGTCGCACAACGTGCCGCTGGGCAGAAAGGTCGGCCTGACCGAGGCACAAATAAAGGCGGCGCAAGGCAGCGACTACATGCGTTCCCCCGATCTCGACGAGCGGCAGAAGGCAGCGATCCGCTGGGCCGAAGCCGTCACGCTGCTCACCGCGCGCGACGATGAGAATGCCTTCGCGGCGATGCGCCAGCACTTCAGCGAGAAACAGATCGTGGAGCTGACGGTGTTCTGCGGTATGTGGAATTATTCGAACCGTCTGTGCGAGGCCTTGCACATCGATCTGGAGCGGCCCGACAAGCGCATCGAGTTTCAGCACGATTAGCCGAGGCTGATATGTCCGGACCCAAGACCTATACCGGCGGCTGCCATTGTGGCGAAGTGCGCTTCGAGGTGACGACCGATCTCGGCAAAGTCACAACCTGCAACTGCTCGATCTGCCAGAAGCGCGGCGCGCTGTGGTCGTTCGTGCCGGCGGAAAGCTTCGCGCTGCGCGCCGGCGAGGAAGCCCTCAAGGACTATCAGTTCGGCAAGAAATCCATCCATCACCTGTTCTGTCCGCAGTGCGGGGTCGGCGCGTTTTCGCGCGGAACCAGTCCGCAAGGTGACGAGATGGTCGCGGTCAATGTGCGCTGTCTCGACGAGGTCGACGTTGCGGCGCTTGCGCCCGCGTCCTTCGACGGGCGCAGCCTCTAAGGCCTCGCCGGCCCCGTTCAAAGCGGCGCGCGCTCGATGCCGTCGCTGAACTCATCGCTGCAGAACGGCCCGCCCTGATACCAGTCGCCCACCGGATCGGGCGGAAGCTTCGCGTCGGCGGCGAGCGCTGCGGCGCTGTGCTCCTCGGAGCGGCCTTGCGGTCGATAGCCGAGGCGAAAGGCGGCGGCGTTGTCCCACCAGCCGCGCACGTTGTCGCTCACGCCGTAGAAAATCTCGTGCCGGATGTCGGGGTGCTCGAGGCCGATGCGCACGAGCTGCACGAGGTCCTGCGGCGCGACCCAGATCGACAGCCGGCGGCGATCGACCGGCGCATCGCCGAAATTGCCGATACGGATGCAAGTGACGCGCAACCCGTGCTTGAAGGCGTAGAGCGCGCCGAGCGCCTCGCCGAAGGCTTTGCTGACGCCGTAGCGGGAATCCGGGCGCAGCGCGACGTCGACGCCGATGCGCCGCCGGCGCGGATAATAGCCGATCACGTGGTTCGACGAGGCAAACACCACCCGCTCGACGCGGTGGCGCCGCGCCGCCTCGAAAAGGTTGTAGCAACCAATGATGTTGGCCTGCAGGATCGTGTCCCACGATCCTTCGACCGAGAAGCCGCCGAGATGCACGATGCCGTCGACGCCGGCAACCGCCTTCTCCACCTCCGCCATATTGGCGAGGTCGGCCTGGACGAAGGTCTCCTCCGCCGCGAGGTCGGCAGGGCGCCTGACGTCGCTCAGCCGAATGTTGGGATAGACGCCTTTGAGCAATTGGCGCAGCCGCGTGCCGATGCCGCCAGCCGCGCCGGTAATCAAAACCGTTTGCATGATGTCGCTCGCGCTGATTCAGTGTCGCCGAATACCAGCTAACCGCTGCCGAGATTTGCGGCGAGCCGCTGGTAGCGTTTGCGGCTGTTGACGAGGTGCCGGCGCATCGCCGCGCGCGCCTGCAATACGCCTCCGCCACGGATCGCTTGCACGATCTCGCGATGCTCGCGCTGGAATGTCTCGATGTAGGCGCGTTTGGGCATTCCTGGTCCGCCGCGAATCGTCTGCCGCGGGATGATGAAGCGTCCGAGATGCTCGAGAAAGCGCCGGAACTGCGGGTTGCCGGTCGCGTCGGCGATACTGCAATGGAGCGCAAAATCCTGGGCGATCGCGTCCGCGCCGCGTTTGAGCGCCGCGTCGACCGCCTCCAAGCACTCGACGATCTTACGGATCTGCGATGCCGAGGCGCGCTCGGCGGCAAGCCCCGCGGCTTCGATCTCGATGCCGGTGCGCAGCTCCATCACCTCGAGCACGGCGCGCAACGGCGACAGCGGATCGACGTCGATGCGCAGCGGCCGGCGGGCGTTCTCCGGGACGAAGGCGCCGACGCCTTGGCGCGTGAACACCAGGCCGTCCGCCCGCAGCGCCGCGACCGCTTCCCGCACCACGGTGCGGCTCACGCCGGTCGCGGCGATCAACTCCTGTTCGGTCGGCAATCGCGACCCCGGCGGGATCTTCCCGCTGGTGATGTCGTCGGTGAGGCGCGCGACGAGCTCGCTGGCCAAGGAGCGCGGCGCCGACAGCGGCTGGATCACCGACAAGCTCGCTCTGCTCATGCCCTTGACACCCCGTGCCCAGCGGTCGTCATATGATATGACAAGTGCTAGCATGGCCCTGCCGCCACGATCAACCGGTCCGGGCCGCCAGCGCGCAAATGATAACCGGCTCAGGAGGATGACAATGAACCGCCGCACCGTGCTCCGCTTTGGCGCCGCCGGCGCGCTCGGCGCGCTCGCCACCAAGCTCGGCCTTCCCGCCTTCGCCCAGCAAAAACTCGTGCTCAAGGCGACCGACGTGCATCCGCTCGGTTATCCGACGGTCGACGCGGTGGTGGCCATGGGCAAGAAGCTCGAAGCGGCAACCGGCGGGCGGCTAACCATCCAGATGTATCCTTCGATGCAGCTCGGCGGCGAGAAGGAGATGATCGAGCAGGCCCAGGTCGGGGCGCTCGCCATCGCCCGCGTCAGCGTCGGCCCCATGGGTCCGCTCGTTCCCGAGCTCAACGTGTTCAATCTGCCGTTCATGTTCCGCGACGACGCGCACATGGAGAAGGTGATCGACGGCCCGATCGGCGATGAATTGCTCAAGAAGCTGTCGGAGCATCCGACCGCGGGACTGATCGGGCTCTGCTGGATGAACGCCGGCTCGCGCAACGTCTACAACAGCAAGAGGCCTATCAAGACCATCGACGATCTCAAGGGACTCAAGATCCGGATGATGGGCAATCCGGTCTTCGTCGACACCATGAACGCGCTCGGCGGCAACGGAGTCGCCATGGGCTTCGACCAGCTCGTTAACGCCATGCAGACCGGCGTGGTCGACGGGGCGGAGAACAACTATCCGAGCTACGCCACCGGGCAGCACTATCGCTACGCCAAGTATTACTCGCTCACCGGCCACCTGATGATCCCGGAAATCGTGGTGTTCTCGAAGAAGACCTGGGACACGCTCGGCAAGGACGATCAGGCGCTGATCGCCAAGTTCGCCAAGGAAGCGCAACAGGAAGAGCGCACGCTTTGGTATGCGATGGAGCAGAAGTCGCGCAGCGAGATGGAGAAAGCAGGCGTCGAGATTATCAACATCGACGACAAAAAGCCGTTCCAGGACGCGGTCCAGCCGGTCTGGGAGAAATACGGCAAGCAGCACGCGGAGCTGATCAAGCGCATTCAAGACGTGAAATGATCGCCTGATCGCGTGACGAAGACGCCGGCCGGTCGCTCGATCGCGCCGGCTCTCCGGTTGTTCTCAGGGAAGGGACTGGCATGAAGGAGCGCTACATCCGGGCGATGGACGCGATCCATACCGGCTGCCTGTTCGTGGCCGGCGCGTTCCTCGTCGTCATCGTGCTGATCATTCCTTACGGCGTTTTCACCCGATACGTGCTCAACAGCGCCGCGTCGTGGCCGGAGCCGTTGGCGACGCTGTTGATGATCGTGGTCTCGTTTCTTTCCGCCGTGGTGTGCTACCGCGAGTATCTGCACATCGGCGTCGGGGTTCTGCCCGCGTTTCTGCACGAGCCGGCCAAGTCGTACCTCGGAATGATCCTCGAAGTGCTGATGCTGGCGACGAACCTGTTCATGCTCGTGTGGGGTATCAAGCTTGTCCAGGCGACCTGGCACCAGGCCATCCCGGAATTCCCCGTCGTCACCGTCGGCCTTTCCTATCTGCCCATCCCGATCGGCGGCGCGCTCACTGTCTTGTTCGTCATCGAGCGCTTCATGACGCAGAAGTTCTTCTCCGAGCCGGAGCCCGAGACGGTCAGCCAGCTCACCACTGAATAGCCGAAGACGGGACTTGCGTCGTGGACATCCTCATTCTCGTCGGCGGTTTCACCATCGTCTGCCTGATGGGCATGCCCGTCGCCTATGCGCTCGGCATCGCCGCCATTGCAGCCGCGCTCTATGCCGGCATCCCGCTCGAAGCGGTGATGCTCAAGGTCGCCGGCGGCATGAGCGGGTTTTCGCTGCTGGCGATCCCGTTCTTCATCCTCACCGGAGCGATCATGGCGGTCGGCGGGATGGCCGAGCGCCTCGTCAATCTCGCCAAGGTTTTCGTCGGCTTCATTCGCGGGGGAATGGCGCTCGTCAACATCTTGGCCTCGACAATGTTCGGATGCATCTCCGGATCTTCCGTCGCCGACACCGCGGCGGTCGGCTCGGTGATGATTCCGCAGATGATCAAGAACGGCTATCCGCGCCTGTTCGCCGTCAACGTTACGATCTCGGGCTCGCTGCAGCCGCTCTTGGTCCCGCCCTCGCACAACATGATCATTTATTCGATCGCCGCGGGCGGGACGATTTCGGTGGCGCACCTGTTCATGGGCGGCATCATCCCGGCCCTGCTCCTCGGCCTCTCGCTGATCATCCTTGTTCTGATCATCGCCTACCGCAACAAGTTTCCCAGAGGCGAAATCGTGCCGTTGCGGCAGGCAGTCAAGATGGCCGTCGATGCGATCTGGGGCATGGTCACGGTGGCGATCATCCTCGGCGGCATTCTGTCCGGCATCTTCACGCCGACTGAATCCGGCGCGGTCGCCTGCATCTACGCCTTCCTCGTCACGATGTTCGTCTACCGCGACGTCAAATGGCGCGAGGTGCCCAAGCTGATCGCGCGCGTGGTGCGCACCGTCGGCATGGTCATGATCATGATCGGCTTCTCGATCGCCTTCGGCTACATGATGGCGATCATGCGCATACCGGCCAAGGTCACCGAGTTTTTCGTCGCGATCTCGAGCGACAAATATACGTTTCTGCTCTACGTCAACGTGCTGCTGCTATTGCTCGGCACGTTTATGGATCTGGCGCCGATGCTGCTCATCTGCACGCCGATCTTCCTGCCGGTGATCAAGACCTTCGGCATCGACCCCGTGCACTTCGGCATCATCATGATCCTCAATCTCGGCATCGGCCTGCTCACGCCTCCGGTGGGGCCGACCATGGTGGTCGGGTGCGCGATTGGCCGCGTCAGCATGGAGGCGGTCTCGCGCAGCATCCTCATCTTCTATGTGCCGATGCTGATCGTGCTCGCACTGGTGACATATGTGCCGGCGCTGTCGCTTTGGCTGCCGAGCCTGCTGCTGAAATAGCCTGCCGGGCGACCGCGCCGCCGCGCGCGAGGGGTCAGAGCGAGTAGCCGCCGTCGACCACCAGCGTCTGCGCCGTCACCATGTCGGTATCGGCGCAAAGAAACACGATCGCGGCGGCGATGTCGGCCGGCGTACAGGCGCGCTTGAGCAAGGAGCGCTCGATCGCCGCTTGCTTGCGCTCGGCCGGCCATGGCCGCGTCCACTCGGTGTCGACAAACCCCGGCGCCACCGCGTTGGCGCGTGCCTCGGGCGCAAGTGCGCGCGCCAGATTCTGCGTGAGGTTGATCAGGCCGGCCTTGCTCGCGCCATAGGCCATGCTGGAGCCCGCCATGTTGCGGCCGGCAACCGAGGCGGTGTTGCAAACCGCCCCGCCTGCCGCCTTGAGCGCCGCCGCCGCCGCGCGGGTGCATCGGAACGGCCCGAGCAGATTGGTGGCGAGAATGGTCGCCCAAAATTCGTCGGTCAGCCGCTCGAGCTCCGCCGGCGCGATCGGGGCGACGGTGGCCGAGGTCCCGGCGTTGTTGGCGAGGAAATCGAGCCGGCCCAACGCGTCGATCGCGTCGCGCACCATCTCTTCGGCGGCGTCGGGCTTGGAGACGTCGCCCGGTGCGCCGATCACGGCAAGGCCGTCGGCGCGCAACCGCTCGACCGCCGCTGGGCCGCGCGGGTCATCCGGCAGGTAATTGAGGGCGACCTTGGCGCCGCGCCGGGCGAACAGCTCCACCGCGGCGAGCCCGATCCCCGAGGCTGCACCCGTCACCAATGCGGTCTTGCCAGCAAGATCGCCCATGCTCGGCCGAACCCCAAAGTTTCGCCCGGGCAGGCCCGGGCGAAACGGTGGCGGCGGGCGCCGCCGACGTTATCGACGCATCTCGCTGAAGAGAACGCCGCCCTTTGCCTTGGCAGTCGGCTCCGATTCCACGATTTCCACCATCACGGCCTCTGCCGGAACGGAGAAATTCTTCACCACGGCGTCGGTGATGTCCTTGATCAACGCGCGCTTCTGGTCGAGCGAGCGGCCCTTGACGGCGTGGACGTAGATTTCAGGCATGGCGGTCTCCCTTTTGTTGCGTCGCACCCACCCACTATAACGAGTGCGCCGAGCATAGGAAGACGCCTTCGCGATCGGCGCGGCTCACCGCATGGCGCCGAAAAAGCCCTCGCGGACATAGCCGCCGCGCCCATAATCGCTCTGGCCGCCACCATAAGCACGCGCGTTCCACTCCGAGGCGCGCACCTCCCGCAGCCATGGAGCTTCACGCCAGCCCGGCTCGCGCCGCCGGTTCTCTCGGCGGACGGTTTTCTGCGCCTTCCTGGATGTCGCGGCGGCGCGACGGTGGGATGGCTCCGCCGCGGGCTCCGCTTGAGTGGTGGTTGCGACGGATAACGACGGCTCCGCCCGCTCGACGGCGATGATCGAGGGGATAGGCGCCAGCGCAGGCACGCTCTGCGACGGAGCCGGCGTGCGACCGAGCGCAATGCCGGCAAGGGGTGGACGGTCGGTTGTGGCGCGGAGCGGCTTGCGCGCTCGATCCGCACCACATCGGCCCTCGGAATAGGCCCAGGTGCGATGCGCGGAGTTGTCGCGCTCGCACTCGGTGTCGCCCGCGCCAGGCTGGTCGGGCTCGGTCAAGCTCGGAGCGTCAAGCAGCGCGGCCGGCGCTTGGCCGGGATCGGTCACCGCGTCGCCGGCCTCCGGATCGACGAGCGCGGACGTGAGCGTTCTGGGCGGGCTGAGGCTTGCCTGAAGGACAACGCCGGCAACCAGCGTGAAAAGCACGCAACTCACCGCGATACGCATCCTGCGGCGCAGGCGCTTCGTCGGACAAAGCAGACCGAAATCCGGATGTAGGTCGTGCGCCGCCGGCATGGCCGTCTCCGAGATCGCCCATCCCCGCGCTCTTGCCAGAGCTTGAACACCAAAACTGCCAAGCTGTTCCGCGCCGGCGCGGTGAAATCGATATTCTTTACGACCATACCGGCACAGCGAGCGCTGCGTCGTTCCGGCGCGTCTTAGGTCAGCGCTCCTGCTTTAACACTGCGGCAATTACGCTAGCATGACGACTTGGGAGGGGGGAGCATGCCGGAGGAAGCGTCATGGAGCTCCGAACCGAGAGCCTCCCAAAATACGTTCAGACGAGGCTGCTGAACCACTGTGCCCAATGCGGGGAGACGATTTTCCTGCCGGAATGGTCCGAGTACCTCGACCGGCACCGCGTTCGGCATCTCTGGGAATGCGAAGCGTGCGGTTACAAATTCGAAACGCTGGTCATCTTTCCCGACCGATAGGATTGGTTTCCGCGCACATCCCTATGCGTCACAAGCAAAGCCCCCGGTTGATGCCGGGGGCTCTTTCTAAATAGCGCAGTCGGATATGCAGTCTTCCGCGTACCGCTCCGAGATCGGCGCGAAATCACTCCGCCCGTCACCACCCGTTGCGGTCGCGACGGTCAACCGCGCGAAAGCGCCGACGCTCAGAGCGAGGGCGAAACCTCGCGGGCCTCGGGCTCCGCCGTCTCGGCGGTCGCAGGACGCGCGCCAGCCGGCAACTGCAACACGGTCGCGTTCTGACCCTCGCACAGGCGCGTGAGCAGGACCACCTGTCCGTCGGGAAATTCCAACGCGTCGTGATGGGTCACGGCGTTGTCCATGTTGATCTGCCGGAAGCGCGCAAGCCGCTGCCCGATCTTCTTGTTCGGCAGAATGCCGATGCCGAACGACGGCTCGCACTCGACGTTCTGATCGAAAGCGATTTCCGTGCCCGGCAGCAGGCAGACCGCGACATGCGGCTCGCCTGGCGCTGCGAAACCGCGCGTGATCGAATTGGGGAATCTGGTCGCCACCAGCTTGTCCCCAACTTTGGCAGGTCGGGTCGCGACATGGTGCAGACTATAGTCACACATCGAAGGAACTCCTTTTTCTGTGAAAAGCCGGAATGCTCCTCAGCGAAGCCGCTGGACTGATGGTAGCAGCCTCTTGTCGGACTTTGTCCCGACGGTCGCGCATTGCCGCCATGTCATCACCTTGCAGAGAGAGCTTCGTCAGCGACAGACCCCGACCCCTCACAGCTGATCCAAGCCGACTCCTCCTTTGGCTGCTAGGGAGGCGAGCGAAGAACGCCGGAATGACGTAACCGGTTCCTCGATTCGTCGCGCAAGCGCCGCTAACGGTCCGGCCTGCGCTTGCGGCGATGCGCCAGGACTGGCGATCGCGCGCGATGGGCGCGTAGCTTTTGCAAATTCTTCCGGCCGATCAACGATAAATGGGGAGGTATCGCAGCCCCGACGTGCGGACGCGCGCCGTGCATTTGGCTCGACCGCAGATAGCGCAATTCATTTTATTCCGAGGCTTCTCCCCCGCGGCGCGGATCCGAACCGACGAAGACCTCGCCGCCCGGCCGCGCGGAGGGTAGTGTGTGACCGCGCGCGCACCCGGAATAAAACGCGAGCGGGAGCGTTGACAAACTGTCATGTGTTCGGTGCATGACGCATCCCAGCAAGGTTTTGACGCCGCAACAGGAGGTTTCGCATGTCCGCCCAACCCAAGCTGACGTCCGATATCGAGGGACTGGCGCATCAGGTCGATCCGCTCTCGCGTCGTGGCTTCTTCCTGACGGCCTCGGCGGCAACCGCCGCCGGATACACGCTTGCCGCCGGGCCGGTCCGCGCCGACGCGATCCACACCGACAGCGCCGGCCTTACCGTCGGCGACGCCAAGGTCAAGGTCTCCGATGGAGAAATGCCGGTCTATTACGCGCGGCCGGCGAACGCGCAGAACCCACCCGTCATTCTGGTCGCGATGGAGATTTTCGGGCTGCACGAATACATCAAGGACGTGACGCGCCGGCTCGGCAAGCTCGGAGCGTTCGCCATCGCGCCCGACTACTATTTCCGCAAGGGCACCGATCTCACCAAAATCACCGACATTCCGCAGCTGATGCCGATCGTGAACAGCAAGCCGGATGCCGAACTGCTCTCTGATCTCGATGCGACGGTGGCGTGGGCAAAATCCCAGGGCGGCGATACCAGCCGCTTAGGCATCATGGGCTTCTGCCGCGGTGGGCGGACAGTGTGGGAATACGCCGCGCATAACAAGGATATCAAGGCGGGCGTGGCGTTTTACGGCTCGCTCGTCGATCCGCCGGCGCAAAAGTCGCTTTGGCCGAAGAACCCGATCGAGCTGGCGCCGGAGATGAAAGCGCCTGTGCTCGGCCTCTATGGCGAGGCCGACCAGGGCATTCCTGTGAGCCAGGTCGACACGCTGAAGGGGGCCCTCCAAACCGCCGGAAAGACCTTCGAGATCAAGATCTATCCCGGCGCGCCGCACGGCTTCCACGCCGATTATCGCCCCAGCTACCGCCAGGACGCGGCCGAGGACGCCTGGAACCAGATGATCGCCTGGTTCAAAAAGTACAAAGTCCTGGCCTGAAGGTTACGCGGTGTTGCGGCAAAGCGCGGCGCCTCTCGCGCTGCGCTTTTTCGTCGTGGCGCCGGCGCGCCGCGCCGGAAGCGGCAAGGTGGCACCGGCACACCGACGCGCGTTGGGGGCGAGTTGATCTGCGGCCGAGCTTCGGCCGCTTTTTGCTTCACTTTGGAATCTGCACCAGCTCTTTGACCTGCTCAGCCGTCAGCGGCGCCGGAATGAATTTGCCGGCGACGGCGTCGGCCATGATCTGATCGATTCCCTCGACGCGATCGGTCGCCATGCTCTCCTTCGGAATGAGGTTGCGCACCCGCAGCACGATCTTCTCCGGCAAATTGGAATACTCTCCGTAAACTTTCAGCGCGGCCGGATCGGAATACATCCATGCCACCGTTTCCTGATAAGCGCGATTGAAGCGCACGAGCGCTTCGCGTCGGCTTTGCAACGTGTTCACATTGGTGAGGTTGACGCGCACCGTGCGGCTGCGCAATGAGGTAACGTCGTTGCCGGTGGCAATGATGCGGATCTTGCCCTCCTCCACGAGATTGAGTCCGAATGGCGCCGCGCCGAAGCCGACATCGACTTGCCCGGTCATGGTCTGGGTAATGGTCGCCGCGATCGTGCCGGTAGAGGTAGGCTTGGCGGTGAGCTTGTATTGCGCAATGAGGGCGAGCAGGCCGGCGTGGCTGGACGAGCCGGTCAACGAGTACGCGACCGTCTTGCCGTTGAAATCCTCCACGGTTTTGATGGGTGAGTTGGCCGGCACGTACCAGTAAAGGTCGGGTGCGCCGATCATCTCGCTGCCGATGATGCGAATCGGCGCGCCTTTGGCGAAGGTGCCCACGGCGGCCGATACGCCCGCCGCGGTTGCGATATCCATGCTGCCGCCGATCACCGCTTGGATCGATTCCGGGCCGGCCTGGACGTAGAGGATTTCAAGATCGAGGCCGTGCTTCTTGAAAATGCCACCGCGTTGGCCGAGCTCGGCGACGCCAGCATCCCATGCCCCGCGCTGGGGAATCGCTACCTTCAACGTCTCTTGCGAATAGGCGCCGCAAGAAACCCCCGCGACGATCGCGAGCGCGGCCAGCGTGGCGAGCAAGCGAGCCCCCGTCATTGTTGGTCCTCCCGTACTCCGGCGCGGTTGGGCGCGGGCGCCTGACATATGAGCCGATCGCCGCAAGCGCATCAAGCGATCTCGCGCGAGGGGACTCGACAGCGCGACGATCCCCGGCGGATGATGCAGTAGCAACGCAAGCGATCGACCATGTCCCAGCGCAACCGCACGCAATCACCCGCAGACGCGCTCGCGGACGAGTTCCGTCAGGAAATGGCCTCGGCGCTTGGCCGGCTGGGCCGCGCGCTCGAAGGAAGCCTCGCCGCGCTGGCCCGGTTCGACGCGGAACATTCCCAGACGATGTCGGCGGCCGAATGCCGGCAGTTGCGGGCGTCGCTGGTTGCCGAGGCAAGCCGCGCGCTGTGGCATTTCGTCGTCCAGCGCGAGGCCTGCGGCTTGCGCGACCTGCGCTACGTGCTGCGCGATTACCGCGTGCCGCGCGAGGTCGCCCTGCGCATGGGCGCACTGCCGCGCGAACCGCTCACGCCGAAAGGCGGCCCATAGTGCGCGAGCGCGGCGAGGTGCCGCCGCTCGCCGCTGCGCCATCGATGCCGGCACGCCTCGCCCGGGAGCCGAGGCGGGTGTCAGCGCCGGCGAATCCCGCTATGATTCTCGCGCCAAGCCGATTCTATCGCAGAGGCTTGATCGAGAGGGAACGCGCATGGACGTCCTCATTGGCGTGATCATCACCTTCCTTGTTGTCATTCTGGTCCTCTATCTCGTCAACATGTTGCCGCTCGACGCCCGCGCCAGACAGATCGTCCGCGCGATCGTGATCATCATCGGCGTGATTTCGCTGCTCAAATATCTCGCGGTGTTCTAGCCGCCACCGCGCCGCGGCAACGACGGCGGACCTCGCTATCCATCGCATGGCGCGACGGACGCAGGACGACGCGCTCGCATGCGCGCATTCCTGGCTTCTCCTTGCGCCAGCGGCCGGACGCCTCGTCACCCTCCCCTTTTCGCGCTAAGCTGATTGCGCGAAGCGTGGCGCCAGTCCCCGAGGAAGGAGAAGCGAGATGAGCATGAGCGTCGGTGTGCTCGATCACTATAATGTGTCGACCCGCAACTTGCGCGATACGGTGCGCTTCTACGAGGAGGTGCTCGGTTTGGTGAACGGCCCGCGGCCGCCGTTCGATTTTCCCGGCGCTTGGCTCTACAGCGAAGGCCACCCCGTGCTGCATCTCAATGACATCTCGCCCACCGACAAGCCGCAGCGGCCGGACTCGGGCGTCATCGATCACATCGCCTTCGGTAGCCGCGGCTTCGAGGCCATCAAGCAGCATCTCACGCGCAAGGGCGTGCCGTTTCGGGCCAACGAGGTGCCGAACAGCACGCGCCGGCAGATTTTCCTGACCGATCCGAACAACGTGCTCATCGAGCTCAACTTCGACGTCGCGAACGAGAAGCCTTCCCGCTGAGCCGTCCGCCCGCGCCTGATCGGCGCTTAGCTCCCTTTGCCACCTTCTCGGCAATGAACCTCGGCAGCGCGAAGGCCGCGACGTGCACCTCGGGCGTCCAGTACCGGGTGGGGAAGCGCCCTGCCCGTTCGTAACGCCCGGCAATGGTCTTGACCGAGGCTTGGCGCAATTTGACGTTGTCGGTCGCCCAGCCCATCGCCAAATGGCCGCCCACGTAGGTCGGAACCGCCGCGACGTAGCAATAGCCGTCGGCGAAGAGCCTGCGAAAATGGGCGACGGCTCCGGTGAGTTCATCCGCTTGGAATATCGGTACCCCTCGTTGGGTGACCATCACCGCGCCCTTGGTCATGCAGCGCCTGCAGGCAGAGTAGAATTTTTGGCTGAACAGGACCTTGCCCGGGCCCTGCGGATCGGTTGAATCGACGATGACGACGTCGAAGCGGCGGTCGGTCCTGGCCACGTATTTCATGCCGTCGGCAATGACGAGATCGAAGCGCTTGTCGGCGAACACCGGCTCGGTGAATTCCGGGAAGTGCCGCTTGGCGAACTCGACCACCGAGGCGTCGATCTCCACCTGGGTCAGCCGCTTGACCGATTTGTGCTTGAGCACCTCCTCTGCGACGCCGCAGTCTCCGCCGCCGACGATCAGCACCTCCTTGGCGTGGCCATGCGCCAGTATCGGCACATGGCTCATCATCTCGTGATAGACGAACTCGTCGGCGGTCGTGACCTGCGTCGCGCCGTCGAGCATCAGCATCTTGCCGAAGAAGGGGTGCTCGAACAGGACGAGATGCTGGTGCTTGGTCTGCAGCTCGTAGATGACGCGCTTGACCTCGTAGCTCATGCGAAAGCCGAGCTCGTCGAACAGCGTCTCGGGAATCCGGCGTTTTTCGGCCATGGTCGAGACGTCAGCTGACGGCCGGCGAGGTACCCACGACACCTGAGGCCGTGTTCCGGCGCCGCCGCCTATCGCTGCCCGCGCAAGATTTCGTTCACCTCGACGCGCTTGGCCTTGAAGGCCTTGCGCAGCACCGGGATGCAGGCATCGGGAATGGCCTTGCCGCACATGAACACGTCGAGGGCGGCATAGCCGATATCGGGCCAGGTGTGGATCGAAATATGGCTCTCGGCGAGCACCGCCACGCCCGACACGCCATTCGGCTGGAAGTGGTGCACATGGATGTGCAGCAGCGTGGCCTGCGCCGCATCCACGCAGCGGCGTAGCGTCGTCTCGATGAGATCGATGTCGTCGAGGCCTTCCGCTCCGTGCAGATCGACGATCAGATGCACGCCCGCGCAGGGCACGCCCTTGCGCACGGCGAAATGTGCTTCGTGGCCTTCCTCCGGCGCGGCCTTGACCACGGCGACGTGAGCGACGTTCTTCCGGGTGGCGCCTGGGTTCACCAAGCCCTTCCCCGATCGCAAGAGGGCGTTCTGGCGCATTGCCGTCCTCCCCAACCGAGTGATCCAACCCGAGTACCGACAAGCGGCGTCAGGCAAGCGAATGCCGCCGACCAGCCCCCTTACGCGAGCCCGATCACAGCGGCTTTGCCCCCACATAAGGCTCAAGCCCCGGGAGTCAAGAAGATTCTGCAACGCAGAGGTTGAGAAACTGCTAGCGGGCACGGTGGCTGATCTCGCGCACCTCCGCGCGATGACCTCGCACGAGCCCGCGCATTCGCGAGCAGCAATGCGAGGGCGAGCAGCATCGCCGATGCCGGCGCCTGCGAATCGCCTCCGCGGCTTGTTGCATCGCGGCGCGCGGCCCTGACGATCCTCGCATGCACCGAGGCCCAGCCTGGAAGCAGGCCCGGGCAACCGCTAAGGTCCGGTGAATAGCGAGGGATGCATGCGCCCCAATTACTTACGACGCCGGCTTGCCTGTGCCTGCATGTGCTGCGATCCGTCGCCGGTCCCGGCAAAGCCGGCGCGGAGGAGCTTCTTGGTTGGCGCGGCTGCCATGGGCTTGGCGCTTGGCCGCGTGACGCCGTCAGCCGCGCAGGCTCTCGCTGCCAAGACGCGAATCGACGTGCACCATCACTTCCTTCCACAATTTCACGTCGATGCCATGTTGGCGCCCGGACGGCGCGCGGGCGGGATCTCCGCCGCGATGGTCCCCTGCATCCTCGCTCGAGGACATGGACAACAGCGGAATTGCGACCGCGGTCCTTTCGATCGTCCAGCCCGGAATCTGGTTCGGAGACAATGTCGAGGAGGCGCGCGGTCTGGCACGCCAGCTCAACGAATATGGCGCCCGGCTGGTGCGAGATCATCCTGGCCGCTTCGGCCTGTTTGCCGTCATCGCGCCGCCCGACGTGCAAGGAAGCCTGAAGGAGATCGAATACGCCTTCGACACCCTCAAGGCGGACGGCATCGGGCTGTTGACCAGCTACCAGAGCAAATATCTCGGCGATGCTTCGTTTGCCCCGGTCTATGAGGAGCTCAACCGCCGCAAGGCCGTGGTTTATGTCCACCCGACCTCGCCGGATTGCTGCCGCGGGCTCGTTCCCGGCATCCCGCCGTCGTCGATCGAATACGCGACCGACACCACGCGTACCATCGCCCACCTCGTATTCAGCGGAACGGCGATGAAGTTTCCGGACATCCGCTGGATATTCTCCCACAGCGGCGGCACGCTGCCGTTCCTGACCGGCCGCTTCGTCCGCTTGGCCGAAGAGCGCAAGCCCGCGAACCTCCCCGAGGGGCCTTTGCCAGAGTTCAGGAAGTTCTATTACGAGCTGGCGCAAGGCAACACGCCGGGCCAGATCGCCGCGCTGTTGAAGCTGGTGTCGATCTCGCAGGTGCTCTACGGCACCGATTTTCCGTTCCGCGACGGCGGGGAGGTCAACAGCGGCATCGGCGAATGGGGCTTCACGCCGGCCGAGCGGCACGCCATCGAACGCGAGAACGCGCTCGCGCTGTTGCCGCGCCTGAGGGCGAGCTGAACGGCGGGCCGCCCTGTCTCAACCCGCGACCGTGCTCCAATTCGCCGCCAACTGTTCGGCGCCACGCAGCGAAAGCGCCAAGATCGTGTAGGTCGGGTTGGATGCACCCGCGGTCGCAAATATGCCGGGCCCCGCGATGTAGAGATTCGCGATCTCGTGAGTCTGGCCGTAGCTGTTGGTGACGGAATCCCCGGCGTTCGCGCCCATGATGGTCCCACCCATCAGGTGAATGGTGGGCATGTTGCCGCGCGCCGACCAGACCTCCTTGGCTCCGATGCCTTTCGCGATCTTGAGGCCCTCCTCGAAATTGGCGTTCCACAGCGCGACGGCATCTTGGTCGAAGCTATGGATGATTTTCGCGAGCGGCATGCCGAACTCGTCCTTGTCGCTCGCGGGCTCGACGCGGTTCTCGATGTTGGGCAATTCCTCGCCGAACGCCCCGATGCGGGTTAGTCCGTGCGCAGCGCGTTTCATGAAAGCGGCGAGATCAGGACCGAACAGGTCGAGGCGGGCGTTGGCGAACCCCCCGAGGTCGCTCGTCTTGAGTGCGGAACCCGCAACAATGAAGGAACTGCCGAATGCGCCTTTCTGGCTGGTCTTGCCATAGCGGTCGTAAGACATGAGCTGGGCGCCCGTGGTGCCCATGTAACTCTGGATATCCTCGTCGAACAGCGCCCAGGTGCCCGAGGAGAAATGCGCCATCATATATTTGCCCAAGAGGCCGCTGGAATTGGCGAGCCCCTGAGGGTGCTTGTCGGTTGCGGAGTTGAACAGGAGGCGCGGGTTCTGCGCCGACCAGGCCGCGAGTACGACGACGTTCGCCTCCTGCACCTGGCGCTCTTTTTTGGCGTCGTAATACTCAACGCCAGTCACCTTGTTGCCCTGCGCATTGGTTAGAACACGGGTGACGGTTGAGAGCGGGCGCACCTCGGCGTCGGGCTTCTTGGCTTCCCCAAGATACGTGACCAACGGGTTGGCGAGGGCGCCGATGGGGCAGCCGACGTGGCACCAGCCGTCGTAGATGCAAGCCGCGCGGCCCTTGTACTCGGTCGAGTTCATGGCGACCGCTGCCGGCACCAGGCGGATGCCGGCCGCCTCGAAACCCTTGAGCCAGACCTCGCCATTGCGGAACGTCTTCATCGGCGGCATGGGATAAGGCGGCCCCGCCGGCCGCCAGATTTCTTCCGCTTTGGCGTCGCCTGACACGCCGACATCCTGCGCCACCTTGTCGTAATAGGGCGCGACATCTTGATAGGAGATCGGCCAATCGAGCGCGCGGCCGTGCTCGCTTTTGATCTTAAAGTCGTTCGGCAGGAGCCGCGGGAAGTTGGCGAAGTAGTGCAGCGCCGCGCCGCCGACGCCCCATCCCGCCTGATAGACATAGCCGAACGGATTCTTGCCTTCGAGAAGGAACGGGCCGCTCGCCGGCTTGATCCGCCGGCCCCAGAAGTCAGAGCTGATGAGATCGGTGAGTTGCCAATCCGGTCCCTGCTCCAGGATCACGACCTTCTTGCCGGCTTTCGCCAGCACAGCGGCAAAGACCGAGCCCGACGCGCCGGCGCCGACGATGACGGCATCGACTTTTTCGTTTGCCATGTCACCACCTCTTGGTCGGCGCGATGTGGGGCATGTAAGGAATGCCGAGGGCGGCATACCCGTCCATGGTGCCGTAGACGACGTCGACGGCATCGCTGCGCAGCACCAGATAGACAAACGGTCCAGGCGGGCCTTGCCAGCCCTCGACCTTATTCTGGCGCATGCTGTCGACGAAGTTGCGCTGCTCGGCTTCGCTCAATTCAGCGAACGGCCGGCCGTTGTTGAGCCCTTGGCTGGCACGGTCGATCGCCCCCAGCGCAGCGCGATAGAAATTCGCATAGGGCGGGCGCACGTTAAGAATGCGCGCCTCGAGCAGCGCCTCCTCCGCCGGAATCGATATCTGTTGATCGATGAAATGGGATATGCCCGCTTGGCGCGCGCCTGGGACCAGCGTCTCGCCCAGGGCGTCGAGCGTGGTGACCTGCGCGGCCGTAAGGGTCCGCAGCGCAACCCCTTGCGCGCGCGCCGCGCGCGGCGTGAGCAGAACCTCGGCACCGCCGACCGTGAACGCCAGCGCGCCGATTGCCGCGCCCTTGATCAGGGCGCGCCGTTCGATGTCGTGCATGATCTCCTCCCCCGGCGCCCGCGTTGGGCGCGTTATCATCGCCAGCGGTCCGTCCCGGGAAAGACGGCGGCTGTCTTTATCACTGTAAAAATTCAACTCCTGTTTGGGAATTGAATCAAGCAGTAAGGTTGCCCCGACAGAGCCACTTGGGCCGCCGGTGAAATATGCCTGGCAGCTCACTTCTCCGGCAGCGCCAGCCGGATGTGCAGCTCGCGCAGCTGCTTGGGCGAGACTTCCGAGGGCGCCCCCATCATCAGATCCTCGGCGCGCTGGTTCATCGGAAAGAGCACCACTTCCCGCAGGTTCTCTTCCCCGCATAGCAGCATCACGATGCGGTCGATGCCGGGCGCGATGCCGCCGTGCGGCGGCGCGCCGAGCGACAGCGCGCGCAGCATGCCGCCGAACTTCTGCTCGAGCGCGTTCTCGTCGTAGCCGGCAATGGCAAACGCCTTGCGCATGATGTCGGGACGGTGGTTGCGGATGGCGCCGGAGGACAGCTCGACCCCGTTGCAGACGATGTCGTACTGGATCGCCTTGATCGACAAAACTCGCTCGCGGTCGGCCGGATCGAGCGCGAGGAATTCTTCCAGCGCCATGTTGGGCATGGAGAATGGATTGTGCGAGAAGTCGATACGCTTCTCCTCCTCGTTCCATTCGTACATGGGAAAATCGACGATCCAGCAAAACTCGAAGCGGTCCTTGTCGATCAGCCCGAGCTCCTCACCGATCTTCGTCCGCGCAGCACCCGCGAGCCTGGCCGCCGCCGCCGGCTTATCGGCGGCAAAGAACAGGCAGTCGCCTGGGCCGATGCCAGCCTTGGCGCGAAGCATTTGCTGAACATCTGCCGGCACAAATTTGGCGATCGGACCTTTGCCCTCATCGCCCTCCCATACGATATATCCAAGCCCGGCCGCGCCCATGTCGGAGCGCGCCCATTCGACAAGTTTGTCGAACCAAGATCGCGGCTGGGTCGCCGCGCCCGGTGCGGGGATCGCGCGGACGACGCCGCCGGCTTTGTTCACGTTCCTGAACGCATTGAACGTAACGCTCGCCTCGCTGAATTCCTTCGTCACGTCGGCGATTGCCAGCGGATTGCGCAGATCCGGTTTGTCAGTTCCGTATTTCAGCATCGCCTCTTGATACGGAATGAGCGGAAACTTCGGCGACACCGGCTTGCCGCCGGAAAACTCCTCGAACACGCCGCGCATCACCGGCTCGACCGCATCGAATACGTCCTGCTGGGTGACGAAACTCATTTCCAGATCGAGCTGATAGAACTCGCCGGGAGAACGGTCCGCGCGCGCATCCTCATCGCGGAAGCAAGGCGCGATCTGGAAGTAGCGGTCGAAACCGGCGACCATGACCAGCTGCTTGAACTGCTGCGGCGCCTGCGGCAGCGCGTAGAATTTTCCCGGATGCAGCCGCGAGGGCACGAGATAATCACGCGCGCCCTCGGGCGAGGATGCAGTCAAGATCGGCGTCTGAAACTCGAAGAAGCCTTGTTCCTTCATGCGACGCCGGATGGAATCGATCACCGCGCCGCGCATCATGACGTTGCGATGCAGGCGCTCGCGGCGCAGATCGAGAAAGCGGTATTTCAGCCGGATCTCTTCCGGGTATTCCTGCTCGCCGAACACCGGCATGGGCAGCTCGCCGGCCGGGCCGAGCACCTCGATGTCGCTGATATAGACTTCGACGGCGCCGGTCGGCAGTTCCGGATTCTGGGTGCCGGCGGGACGCTCGCGCACCTTGCCGTCGATCCGCACCACCCATTCGGAGCGCAGCGTCTCGGCCGTTTTGAACGCCGGCGAGTCGGGGTCGGCAACCACCTGGGTGATGCCGTAGTGGTCGCGCAAATCGATGAACAGCACGCCGCCATGGTCGCGGATGCGATGGCACCAGCCGGAAAGGCGCACCTGCTTGCCGACGTCGCTTGCGCGCAAGGCGCCGCAGGTATGGGTGCGATAGCGGTGCATGCCTTCGACCGTCATTTTGTGCCGCGCGGAAAGGCACATGCGCGGGCTCGCTTGTCAAGAACGGGAAGGCTGTACGGGCTCGGCGCGCGAATCGCGCGGGTCAATATGACGTGTCTGACAGTGCCGGCGGCACCGGGTATTCGCGCTATTTTCCGGAAGTGATCCTCGGTACCACCCGGCTTGCTCCGCCGCAGCACCTGCGCGCGCCGGCGCAAGACCGCGCTGCGAATCGGAACGTCGAGCCGAGCGATCAAGGGGAATGAAGAGGCGCGCGTCGGGACCGGCGGCAATCCTCGCGGAATCGAGCGAGCCGGCCATCATCACCGCGAGCGCGAGGAGACTTGCGCCAATGAGCAGATTTCCGAGCGTGGGCACGTGCTCTGCTTCCCGAGCGTTTGACGATTGGTCGAGTTCTCGCAGGGAAAGGTTCAGCGCCGCAGCAAACCGATCGGAGCTCTCGACAGCGCGACGCCGATCTGCACACTCGGCGGCGCTGCGAGTTCAGGGATGAACAAGCCGAAACCGCCCAAGACAGCGCTTGAGCCACCCCCCGCCGCTGCGGCCACGCGCATGACAACGGCCGAAGCGACCGTGGGGGCGCTCGTCGCCCACGGCATCGACACGATTTACGCGCTGCCGGGCGTGCACAACGACGCGCTTTTCGACGCGCTGTTCAAGGCCGGCGAGCGCATCCGCACCATTCACACGCGGCACGAGCAAGGTGCGGCCTATCTCGCCCTCGGCGCCGCGCTCGCGACCGGCAAGCCGCAGGTTTACTCGGTAGTACCTGGACCCGGGTTGCTCAATTCGTCGGCCGCGCTGCTCACCGCCTACGGAATGAACGCACCGGTGCTGGCGTTGGTCGGGCAAATCCCGCAATCCGCGATCGGCCGCGGAGTTGGACACCTGCACGAGATTCGCGATCAGGCGGGGATCATCGCCCGTCTGGTCGATTTCTCCGCGCGCATTCGCGCGCCGGCGCAGGCCCCCGCGCTCGTTGCGCGAGCGCTACGCGCGATGCGCACGGGCCGGCCCGGTCCTGCCGTGCTGGAATGCGCAATCGATGTTTGGGGCCGCAGCGCCCTCGTATCTGCGCCCGCGCCGCCGCTTCCGTCCGCGCCGCAGGAGCCGATCGACGAAGATGCGCTCGCCGACGCGGCCAAGCGGCTGGCCGCGGCCAAACGGCCGCTGATCGTCGCTGGCGGCGGCGCGCAAGACGCGGCGGCGGAGGTCGCCGAGCTGTCGCGGCTGCTGCAAGCGCCGGTGCTCGCCTATCGGCGCGGTCGCGGCGTGCTCGACAGCCGCGATCCGCTAAGCGTCACACTGCCGCTCGGCCGTGAGCTGTGGGGCGAAGCCGACGTCGTGCTCGGCGTCGGCACGCGACTCTTCCATGGCTACACGCACTGGGGCATCGATGCCGATCTTGCCGTCATCCGCATCGATGCCGATCCGGAGGAGCCGGAAAGGTTTGCGCCGCCCGCGGTGGCGCTCATCGGCGACGCCAAGCCGATCTTGCGCCGCCTGATCGACGCGCTTCCCGCCCCGCACCGCCCCGCACGCCGCGCGGAAATGGAGGAGCGGCAGGCCAAGATGCGCCGCCGCCTCGCCAAGCTCGCGCCGCAGATCGCCTTGCTCGAAGCGATCCGCGCCGAGCTTCCCGAGGATGGCATCTTCGTCGACGAGGTCACGCAGATAGGTTTCGCCGCGCGGCTTCTGCTGCCGGTCTACAAACCGAGAACCTTCCTTTCCCCCGGATATCAGGACAATTTAGGCTGGGGCTACGCCACCGCGCTCGGCGCGCAGCACGCGCGCGCCGATGTGCCAGTGCTCTCGATTGCAGGTGACGGCGGGTTTCTCTTCACTTCCAACGAGCTTGCCACCGCCATCCGCCATCGCATCCCATTGACCGTGGTCGTGTTCAACGACGGCGCCTTCGGCAACGTGCGGCGCACCCAAGAGGAGCAGTTCGGCAATCGCCTCATCGCCAGCGATCTCGCCAATCCCGATTTCGTGCGTTATGCGCAGAGCTTCGGCGCCGAAGCCGAGCGTGCGCGCAGTCCACAAGAGCTGCGGGCGGCGCTGAAACGCGCGTTCAAGCGGCGCGACGGGCCGACCCTGATCGAAGTGCCGGTCTCGCAAATGCCCTCGCCCTGGGAATTCATCCACATGCCGCGCGTGCGCGGGCTTGCCTGAGCCGGAAGGCGCTTCGGCCCGAATCCGGGCATCGGTACCGCCGTGTGCCCGATGGGAGGGTCCATGTTGATACCGTTCGCGGCGCCCGCTCGTACCCCTGACAAAACGAGCAGGCTGCGCTATCTAGCCCTCATGCAGTCGATCACGACGACCAAGCGACTCGCGGATACTTGCGCGCGCATGGCCAGGCATCCCTTCGTGACGGTCGACACTGAATTCTTGCGCGAAAGCACCTATTACCCCCGGCTGTGCGTGGCGCAGATGGCGAGCCCCGAAGAGGCGGTCGTCATCGACGCGCTCGCCGACAGTATCGATTTCGCTCCCTTCTTCGCCCTGATGGCGAACGAGAACGTCACCAAGGTATTCCACGCCGCCCGTCAGGATATCGAAATCTGCTGGCACGAAGCCGGCATTATCCCGTCCCCCATCGTCGACACGCAGGTTGCGGCCATGGTGCTGGGTTACGGTGATTCGATCTCCTACGACCAGTTGGTGCAACGCATCACCGGCGACAGCCTCGACAAGTCGCACCGCTTCACAGACTGGACGCGCCGGCCGCTAAGCGAGGCGCAGCTGGCCTATGCAATCTCCGATGTCACCCATCTGCGCGACGTCTATCTCAAGCTCTCCGCCGACCTTGAGAGGCGCGGACGCAGCGACTGGATGCGCGAGGAGATGAAGGTCCTCACCTCTCCCGCGACCTACCGCTTCGAGCCCGAGCATGCTTGGGAGCGCCTGAAGACGCGGGTGCGCAAACCCAAGGAGCTCGCCGTGCTGATCGAGGTCGCCGCCTGGCGCGAGCGCGAGGCGCAGGAGCGCGACGTGCCGCGCGGGCGCGTGCTCAAGGATGACGTCGTCGCCGATGTCGCGGTGCAGGCCCCCACGACGATCGAGCGCCTTGCGGCGCTGCGCTCGCTGCCGCGGGGGTTCGAGCGCTCGAAATGGGGCGAGGCCATCGTCGAGGCGGTCCGCCGCGGGCTCGCGCAGGATCCGAAAACGCTGCCGCGGCTTGACCGCCCGAGGCCGCCGGTCAACGGCCAGGCCACCGTGGAACTGCTCAAGGTATTGCTGCGCATGACCGCGGAACGCCACGGGGTCGCCGCCAAGGTGATTGCGACCGTCGACGACCTCGACCGCATCGCCGCCGACGACGAGGCCGATGTGCCGGCGCTCTCCGGTTGGCGGCGTGAGCTGTTCGGCAATAAGGCGCTTGCGCTCAAGCAAGGACGGCTCTCGCTGGCAATCGAGAAAGGCCGGGTCGTGACGCTGGAGCGCGATTGATACTCGCGCGACGGACTGCCGCATTCGAAAAGAGCAAAGCCGCTGTACTGGCGCCACTCGCCCGCAACAGGAGCGACGCGGGCGCTGCCTACCCCGTCTCCATCACCGGCTCGCGGCCGATGAGACGCGCGAGCTGGCGCAGCCGCACGAACACCCGTTCCCCGGCGAGCGCCTTGAAGCCGTTGTCGAAGCGCAACATCAAGCGGCCGCGCTCGACCACCATCGGTGTCCGCGGCAGCACGCCGGTGGTCGAGGCGGAGACGAGATAGGCCACCCGCAGCACCGCGCCGAGGACGCGCGCGCGATCGAGCACGCGGGTCGACGCCAACTCGCGCAGCCGCGGCGAGAGCTCCTCGTCAACGAGACCGACGTGGCGGAAGAACACGGCGAGCGCGATGAATGTGCGGCCGGGATGGTCCACGGCGACGAATGCGGCGTTGGCGATGATGTTGAGCGATTGCTCGCCGCGATAGTCAGGATGCGCCCGCCAGCCGATGTCGGCCAAAAGGCAGGCCACGTGGCGCAGTCGCCGCTCCTCGGCCGTCTCCTCGAGACCGGAGGACGCCATGAAACGGTCGGTCCAGGCGATCAATTCCTCGCCGTGGGCGGGCGAGCGCGAGCGCAGCACGTTGAGCTCGCTCGCGGCCGCGATCAGCGGATCCTTCTCGCGCTCCTTGGCGTCGAGCATCGAATAGAGCAAGCCCTCGCGCACGCCGAGCGCCGAGATCACGATGTCCTTCGGCCGCGCAATTCGCACCAGGTTTTCCAGCACGAGCGCGGCATAGGCCAAGAGCGGCCGCCGCGCGTCGGCGACCACCTCGATCTGCGAGAGCATCTCGGGATCGACTCGGTGCACGAGACTGGAGAACTCGAACGCCTCGCGCGCCGGCATCACATAGCCGTGCATCACGTGCAGCGGATAACCGGTTTGCCAGATGTGCAGCCGCGCCAGCGCGCGCCAAGTGCCTCCGATCGCGTAGAAGGTGCGCCCCTTGCCGTGTTCGAGCAGGCGGGCGTCCTCAAGCGCCGTCCGCGCGATCTTTTCCGCCTTCTTGAGCGACTTCGACGAAATGTCCTGCAGCGCCAGGCCGCCCAGCGGCAACGTCAAGCCGGCCTTGATGCGTTGCCCCTGGACGTCGGTGAGTTCAAGCGAGCCGCCGCCGAGGTCGCCGACGATGCCGTCGGGCTTGTGGAACCCCGACACCACGCCGAGCGCAGACAATTCCGCTTCGCGCTTGCCCGAGAGAACGTCGATCTTGACGCCGCAAATCTCCTCGGCCTCGGCGACGAAAGCCTTGCCGTTCTTCGCCTCTCGGCAGGCGGCGGTCGCGATCACCCACAGCTGGGCAACCGCCATGCGGTCGCACAAGGCACGAAAGCGCCGCAGCGCCGCATAGGCTTGCTCGATCGCGTCGGCGGCGAGCAGACCCGTGGTTTGCACCTCGCGTCCGAGCCCCGCCAGGACTTTTTCGTTGAAGATCGGCGTCGGGCTGCGCGTGAGGCCTTCGTAGACGACCAGTCGCACGGAATTTGAGCCGATGTCGATTACCCCGACCGGCGGCCCGTAATCGAGACGACCTTGCGCGATATTCATGGCGGGACGACGCCGCTTACGAGCGGTCGAGACGGCGTATAAGGCTTCGCGGGGATGATTCCTTGAGCGATTTGCCACGGCCCGACAGACTCGGATTTGTCATAAAGTATTTATGCGCATTGAAGGACTCCTCCCCCTCGGCGGGTTTTAAGCGATTCGAGGAGCCGTCGGGTAATAATTTCCAACTTTGTTCATTGTCCTTGAGATTCGCCACCATGATTTGATCAAGCACTTGCTCGTGCACGGTGGGATTGAGAATCGGGCACAATACCTCGACGCGGCGATCGAGATTGCGCGGCATCATGTCGGCGGAGGAGATGTAAACCGCCGCCTTGGGATGCGGCAGCCCGTAGCCGACGCCGAAGCAGTAGATGCGGCTGTGCTCGAGAAAACGTCCGACGATCGATTTGACCCGGATGTTCTCCGACAGGCCCGGCAGGCCCGGCCGCAAGCAGCAGATGCCGCGCACCACGAGCTCGACCGAAACGCCGGCGCGCGAGGCCTCGTACAGCATATCGATGACCTCGGGATCGACGAGGGCATTGTCCTTGATCCAGATCGCGGCCGGGCGACCGCCGCGCGCGTGCGCGATTTCCTGCTCGATGTGTTCGCAGATGCGGTCGCGCAACGTGAGCGGAGAAACGGCCATCCGTTCGAGTGAGGCCGGCTCGGCGTAGCCGGTGACGTAATTGAAAATGTGCGCGACGTCGCGGGCAATGACGGGATCGGAGGTGAAGAACGACAGGTCCGTGTAGACGCGGGCGGTGACCGGATGATAGTTGCCGGTGCCGACGTGGATATACGATGCAAGCGCCCCGCCCTCGCGCCGCACCACCATCGACAGCTTGGCGTGGGTCTTGAGCTCGATGAACCCGTACACGACCTGCGCGCCGGCGCGCTCGAGGGCGCGCGACCAGCGGATATTGGCCTCCTCGTCGAAACGCGCCTTGAGCTCGATGAGCGCGGTGACGGTTTTTCCCGCTTCCGCCGCCTCCACGAGCGCCCGCACGATCGGAGATTCGGCCGATGTCCGATAGAGCGTCTGCTTGATGGCGACCACGTCGGGGTCGCGCGCCGCCTGCTGCAGGAACTGCACCACGACGTCAAACGATTCGTAAGGATGATGGACGACGAGGTCCTTCTGACGAATCGCCGCGAAACAGTCGCCGGCGTGGTCGCGAATGCGCTCCGGGTAGCGCGGATTGTACGGTACGAATTCGAGATCGGGCCGATCGAGGCTCATGAGCTGGGAGAGCTCGTTGAGCGCCAAAACTCCGTCGACCAGGAAAACCTCGTCGTCGGCGCAGGCAAGCGCCCGCTGCACGAATCGGCGCAGTTCCACCGGCATGGCGGCTTCGAGCTCGAGGCGGATCACCGATCCGCGCCGCCGGCGCTTGAGCACCGTCTCGAATTCGCGAACGAGATCCTCGGCCTCTTCCTCGATCTCGACCTCGGAGTCGCGGATGACGCGGAAGGCGCCCTGCCCCTTCACCGCATAGCCGGGGAAAAGGCGAGCGATGAACAGCCCGATCACCTGTTCCAGCGTGATCACGCGGGCGGCGGTTGTTCCCTCGGCGCTCGGCAGACGCACGAAGCGGTCGATCTTGTTCGGCATGCGGATGAGCGCGTTCATCGCCTTGCCGTCGCTCGCGCGCGCAAGCTGCAGCGCAATGGTGAAGCCGAGATTGGGAATGAACGGGAACGGATGCGCCGGGTCGATGGCGAGCGGCGTCAGCAAAGGAAAGATTTGCCGGAGAAAATAGTCCTCGAGCCAGACCTTCTCTTTCTTCGTCACCTCCGGTCCTTCGACCAGCACGATGGCCTGCTCGGCCAGCATCTGCCGAAGCTCGCGCCAGCGCTTCTGCTGGTCGCTGGCGAGCGCGCCGACCGCCTCGGTGATGCGGTTGAGCTGTTCCGCCGGGCTCAGGCCGTCCGGGCTCTTGATGGTAATGCCGGCGCGCAGTTGCGCCTTGAGGCCGGCCACGCGCACCATGAAGAACTCGTCGAGATTGTTGGCGGAAATCGACAGAAACCGAACGCGCTCAAGCAAGGGCTGCGCGTCGTTCGAAGCCTCCTCGAGCACGCGGCGATTGAACTGGAGCCACGACAACTCTCGATTGATAAATCGTTCCGGGCTCGCGCTGAGATCGGCAGCCGCGCCCGGTTCGAGCGTGGCCGGCGCCGCCGCGCCGGCTTCTTCTTTCATGACAGCAACTTGGCCGCGATCAGCCATGGCGAAATGGTTCTGATAATGAGGGGCCGAAATATCGCCGTCACCAGTGGCGGCGACGCGACATAAGGCCCCGCCCGCGACGAGCCGTCAAGGCTCGCTCAGGCGCAGGATCTCGGCGGCGAACGCTCTGGTTAACGGCCGCTTGTGGCGCATGGCTTCGGCATCGAGTCGCGCCACTACTGCGCGCGCGGCGGCAAAAGAGCGTTCGATCCGTCTCGCCAGGTAACCTACCAAGCCTTCGTCCACCGCGAGTTGGCGGTCGGTGAACAGCTTTACCAGCACCGCGCGCAAGAGCGCGTCGTCGGGCGGCGCCATGCCGACGAGGGGAAGCGCCTTGAGGCGGGAGGCGAGGTCGCGAATGGCGAACGCCACGGGCGCAGCACGCGCGGTGAGCAGCACGAAGGCATCCTGCTCGCGGGCGAGGTTGAGCAGGTGGAAGAGCGCCCTTTCGTCGACCGCCCCGGCGGCGACGTCCTCCACCACCAGCGCGCCGGTCGCGAGCGCCGACGGCAGGCTCGCTTCCTCCAACGCGCGCGCCGCGATGAGCCGTGCGCCCGCCGCCTGCGCCCAGATGGCCGCGAGGTGGCTCTTGCCCGAACCCTCTGGACCGGTGAGCACAACCGCACGGTGCGGCCAGTCCGGCCACGCGTCGACCAGCGCAAGCCCTGCCGCGTTCGACGGTCCGCTCAAAAAATCCTCGCGCGCAAAGCTCTCCGCATGATCGAGGGCAAGGGCGAGTTGACGCGGACGAATGGACATCAGCCGGGCTTGTCCCCTCGGTAGAGGGGACTCGCGAAATATTGCCGCAGGCCGAATCGCAACAGCACGGCGATCGCCGCCCCCAGCGGCACCGCGACCAGAAGACCGACGAAGCCGAAGAGATAACCGAACGCGAACATGGCGAAGATCAACCACACCGGATGCAATCCCACCCGCTCGCCGACGAACTTGGGCGAGACAATGTTACCCTCGATGAACTGACCGACAAGGAAGATGGCGACGACGAGCGCGATCCGCCTCCAATCAGGCCAGAATTGCGCGAGCGCCACGCTCGCCGCGACCATCAGGCCGGTCATTGATCCGATGTAAGGAACGAAGGTGATGACGCCGGCAAGCAGACCGATGAGCAGCCCGAAATCCAATCCCACCAACATCAAGGCGATGGCGTAGTAGCAGCCGAGCACGAGGCAGACACCGAATTGTCCGCGCAGGAAGCCGCCGATCGCCGCGTCGATCTCGCGGGCGAGTTGGCGCACGGTGTCGCGATGGCCCACCGGTATCCAGCTGTCGACCTTGGCCATCATCGGATGCCAGTCGCGGATCAAGTAAAACGTCACGACCGGCATGACGATGAGCACGGATGCGAATGAGACCAGCGCCTTTCCGCCGCTCCACAAGGAGTAGGAAAAGCTGAGAAGCCAGGAGGCCGCTTGGCTGACGAGATCGGAAAAGTTCTTGTCCGACTCGGCGGTGCCGAGCCACTTCAACCAAGGTACATTTGAATCGACGATCAACTCTTTGACCCGCGTGAAATAGCCGGGAAGGTGGGAGATCAAAGCCACACCCTGCTGCATCAACAACGGAACGAGCAGCAGCATCAGCACGATGAGCGAGATGACCAAGACGCCGACGATCAGCAGCGCGGCGAGCGTTCGGTTCATGCCGAGGCGTTCTGCGCGGTCGGCAAGCGGCGCGAGCATGTAGGCGAGCGCGATACCGGTCACGAACGGAAGCAGGATGTCGTGCAGCAACCATAGCGTGGCCGCGAGCACGGCGAAGGTCGCGAGCCAGAACGCGAGCGGGCGGCCGTAGACCATCGGATCATTCCCCCGGGCATCTCGCGCGATCAGGGGCCCGTTTCGGCGGCGTTCATGTGGCGCACCCACTCGGCGAGATAGAAGCCAATGGAAATCAAGGTCAAGGCCGTGACCAATGCCGTCAGCAGCGCCACCGCAGTGGCGGCATCGAACCCGAAGCCGCGCGCGCCCATGATGACGCAAGCGAGCGCAATCTGTGCAACCGTGTTGAGCTTGGAGACGAGAAGCGGCTTAAGCGGCATAGGCTTGTCCACCAGCCACGATAAAATCACCGCGCTGACGATCATGATATCGCGCGAGACGACGAGAATGACGAGCCAGCCGGGAACCGCCTCGGCGATGCCGAGGGCGACATAAATCGAAACCAGCATGGCCTTGTCGGCGAGCGGGTCGAGGTAAGCGCCGAGCTCGGTTGCCATACCGAAACGTTTGGCGAGGAAGCCGTCGATGGCATCGCTGATCCCGGCGGCGAGAAACAGCACGAAGGCCACGCGCATCTCGCCCGCCGTGATCGCCCAGACCACGACCGGCACCAAGAGGATGCGGCCCAGCGTAATGAGATTTGGAATGCTCAAATCAGCGCCCCGGCTCGGCCGCGAGCCCCATCGTCATCACCCGTCCTCGCATGCGGCCATGCGACGGCTCAGTATAGCCGCGCCCAAGCCATTGCACAGGCAGGGATTCCCAAGTACGCAAACGCTGCGAAGGAGGCTGGTCCCGCGATGGCGAGCCTCGAGCGCGGAAGGCCTCGGTCTTTACTGGTGAGCGCATGGCCAAGAAGCGCGTCGCTGTGCTGATCTCCGGCCGCGGCTCCAACATGGCCTCGCTGATCGAGGCGGCGAAGGAGCCTTCCTATCCCGCCGAGATCGCGGTCGTGGTCTCAAACCTGCCGGACGCGTCGGGGCTGACGCGCGCGCAGGCGGATTCAATTCCCACGGCGGTGGTCGACCATCGTCCGCACGGCAAAGATCGTGCCGGCTTCGAGCGCGCGCTCCAGGCGGTGCTCGATGCGCATGGCGTGGAGATCGTTTGTCTCGGCGGGTTCATGCGGCTGTTGACGCCGCAGTTCGTGCTGCATTGGCAAGGCCGCATGCTCAACATCCACCCAACCCTCTTGCCTTCGTTTCCAGGTCTCGATCCGCACGGGCAAGCGCTCAAGGCCGGGGTGAAGATATCGGGCGCCACCGTTCATTTCGTCGTGCCCGAGACGGATGCTGGTCCCATCATTGCGCAAGCGGCGGTGCCGGTGCGCGACGACGACCGCGCCGAAACCCTCGCTGCCCGCGTCCTAGAGGTCGAGCATCGACTCTATCCGCTGGCGCTCAGGCTCGTGGCGGAAGGGCGCGTCAAGATCCTGGCCGGTCGCTGCCTGATCGAGGGAGCGCATCCGGGGAAAGGCGCTTTGATGGTTCCGGAGACGGAGCAGCGCCAAGCTGGGAAGAGTGGAAGAGAATAGGGCCTGCGTTTTACCGGGTGTCCCGCGTCGCCGCCGAGTCTTCCATTGCGCCAAAACAAACCCCCGGCGCGAGGCCGGGGGCTACGGGAAAACTCGTGGCCGGAGGACCGGCCTTCCCGCCACGTCAAGACACCTTGAGATTCTCCGCCGATGTCTTGCCGCGATTGGTCACGAGCTCGTATTCGACAGTCTGACCCTCGTTGAGCGTGCTCAGACCGGCACGCTCGACCGCCGAGATATGGACGAACACGTCCTTGTCTCCGCTTGAAGGACGAATGAACCCGTAGCCTTTAGTTGGATTGAACCATTTGACGGTGCCCTTTTGCATCGTCTGTCTCCTAGTCAGTGAAGTCTCCAGTGAGCAAAGCACGACCGCATCGCTGCGCACCGCGCCACAACCCGGGT